>Ga0208079_1000069_pt1 | contig 56389 bp, 62 predicted proteins | sample NGESurdeep092012_5_FD_184474 | JGI IMG/M metagenome (GOLD analysis project Ga0208079, IMG submission 184474) | Arctic peat soil microbial communities from Barrow, Alaska - NGEE Surface sample 210-2 deep-092012 (SPAdes) | ecosystem: Environmental > Terrestrial > Soil > Wetlands > Peat ... | reverse complement strand
TTTCCTTTGTGATACTTCGTGTTTAAATGTTTTTTTACCACAAAGGAACACAAAGGTTTGCACTAAGGTTCACAAAGATAAAAAAGAAGTTACACAGAGTTACACAGAGGTGCCACAGAGTTGAACTGTGATAGTAAATGAGTAGCATATTTATATTTGCTCTGAGCTCTCCTCCTTCGCTAAAGCTTTGGAGGACAAGTGTGCCCTGCTTTGCCAGCCGAAGCCTTGGCGAAGGTTGGTGCTCTGAGCCTTTTAGACCAAATCGATTTCGTTATTGAAATGGTCGAAAAAATGATATTCAAGCATATGATACGAAGTAACTGCCTGAATTTTAAGACTGATTTTATATTTAAAATTCCATTTTCTGTATGCAGGGAAGAGCCCTTTTTTGAGGTATGAGGCTACAAAAGGATGAACATTAAGAATGAGCTTTCTGGTTTTGATCTTATCAACAATAAAAGAGAGACCCCTTTCGAGTTCATCGGTAAAAAGAATAGTTGGCTTTGTTTCTCCTGTTCCCTGACAGGAAGGGCATTTTTCATTGGTGACAATAGTCATCTCGGGTCTGACTCTTTGCCTGGTAATCTGCATGAGCCCGAATTTTGTAAGCGGAAGAATATTATGTTTCGTTCTGTCGTTTGCCATCACCTCCTTAACCTTATCGTAAAGTTGCTGCTTATTTTCCTGTGATTGCATATCAATAAAATCGACAACAATAATTCCGCCCATATCTCTGAGTCTTAGTTGTCGGGCTATTTCTGTTGCAGCTTCCATATTCACTTCAAGGGCATTAGATTCCTGATCATTTCCAGATCTGGATCTGTTTCCGCTGTTTACATCTATGACATGAAGGGCTTCAGTATGTTCGATAATAAGATAGGCACCATGTTTGAATGAAACCGTTTTGCCAAAGAGTCCTTTTATCTGCTTATTAATCCCGAAATGGTCGAATATAGGTAAAGTGCCTTTGTAAAATTTTACAATTTTTTCCTTCTCCGGGGCAATTTCCCGGATATATGTCCTTATATCCTCGGCCAGAGAAGGTTCATTGATATGGATACTGTTAAATGTAACATTAAGCATATCGCGCAGGATTGTGGAGGTCCTGTTCATCTCACCGATAAACAATTTAGGTGACTTAATCTCCTTTTTTACCGAGGAAAATGCCGATTCCCATTTCTGGACAAGTTCTTTAAGTTCTGCATCCAGTACAGCAACTTTTTTACCCTCAGCGACTGTGCGCACGATAACACCGTAATTCCGGGGCTTAATGCTTTGAACGAGTGATTTAAGGCGGCTCTTTTCCTCAAGACTCTCAATCTTTGAAGAAATAGATACCTTATCGGAGTAAGGCATCAACACAAGGTTTCTTCCTGCAAGAGAGATTTCCGAGGCAAGCCTGGGTCCTTTTGTTGAAATGGGTTCCTTTGTGATTTGAACAATCACTGTCTGACCAGTGACTAAAACATCTGTAATTTTACCGTCTTTGTCAATATCAGGTTCAGGTTTGAATTTATGCACAGGAGGCACTTTGCCCTGTTTCTGAAGAGCGGTTTGATAGTATTTGTGTTGTGTTCTGAATTGAGCGCCCAGATCGAGATAATGCAGGAATGCATCGCGTTCGTAACCTACATTAATAAATGCTGCATTCAAGCCGGGCATTATCTTCTTTACCTTACCAAGGTAAACATCCCCGACTGAAAATTTTACATTACGCTTTTCCTTGTTTAGCTCAATTAACTGCTTGTCTTCCAACAACGCTAAAGAAACCTCGGAATCACCAACATCAATGATTAAATCCTTGTTTACCACTTCACTATATTAATCTGAGTTAATATATTATCCGCCACATCCGATATACTAATACAATAAACCTAAAGACCATCAGATCTTTAGGTTTAATATATTTCATGACTGACCACTTACTGATCTGCTATTTCTTTTTATGTCTGTTCTTCCGCAAACGTTTCTTACGTTTGTGAGTGGCCATCTTATGTCTTTTTCTTTTTTTACCGCTTGGCATAGAGGATTATTTCTTAACGTGTGATTTAACTTTGGTTATGAACGTTTTTGCCGGCTTGAAAGCTGGAATGTTATGAGCTGGAATAATGATAGTTGTATTCTTGGAAATATTCCGTGCAGTTTTCTTGGCTCTTTTCTTGACGATGAAGCTTCCAAAACCCCTGAGATAAACGTTATTACCTTTTACCATAGAATCTTTTACAGTTTCCATTAAGGCTTCAACAGTTTTCTGTACTGTTACCTTTTCAATACCAGTGTTCTTGGCAATTTCATTAACAATGTCTGCTTTAGTCATTTTTCGTGAAGTTTAAAATTCAACAAATTATTTTGAGTATTCGTTTTTTCAACGATGCAAATATAAAAATATTATTTGTTTAAATAGAAACACTTACATAATAATTTTTTTTTAGGCTATTATTAATGCCTTAAATACAATGAAATAGATAAAATATGACTATAATCAGGTATAAATTACAGACAAAAAAACAACTCATCAGGGAATTAGTAAAATATTGACCAATTGGACTTTGATCAATTAATGGAAATCAGGGTTGCTGAAAGTGGTTTTTTTATTAACTTTACAATCCGGAAATTGAATTATTAATAAATATATAACTATATGTCAATCAATAAAGTTATACTTGTCGGTAACGTCGGAAAAGATCCTGTCGTACGGTATTTTGATAAAGGTGTTGCCAAAGCAAGCTTTCCACTGGCTACTAGCGAGACCTACACAAATCAGCAGGGAGAAACAATAACTTCAACTGAATGGCATAACATTGTTCTATGGCGGGCTCTTGCTGAGGTCGCTGAAAAAACAATCAAAAAGGGCTCACAGGTTTACATTGTGGGGAAAATTAAAACCAGGTCGTATGTTGATAAGGACGGGGTTAATAAGTATATAACCGAAATACTTGCAGATACACTTCTATTGCTTGAGAAAAAGCAGTCTCCACCTTCTTCATCACAAGTAGATACTGCAAAAAGTGAGGCACACACCGGTTCAGTCGTTAATGACCCGCCTACATCATATCAGTCATCAAACGAAGAAAGCAGCAAGAACTGGCCTGATAAATCCGGCATTGCAAATGATGATTTTGGAGGCGAAAACAAAACTGCCGACGGCCAAAATGAAGATGATCTGCCTTTCTAGATAGTTTATTAAACAGAAACTCAGTTGGAACAGGATTATCCGCTATCATGTTTATTAATGCTTTCAGGTGTTGGTGTAAATACTCCTGATTTTAAGATATTTATCGGACTCCTGTTTATTATTATACTTTTGATCGGATCTGCACTTATGTCTGCCTCTGAAGTCGCTTTTTTTTCTTTCAGACCCGAGGATATTGAAAATCTGAAAACTAATAAAGATAAAAAATCAAAAACAGCGCTCAACCTCTACAACAACCCCGAAAAGTTGCTGAGTACTGTGCTTGTGGCAAATAATACAATTAATATAGCAATAGTTCTGCTCGCTGCATTTTTAAGCTCGAGGATGTTTGATTTCAGTTCGGAACCGGTTTTAGGATTTATTACAAATGTTGTTGCAATTACTTTTTTGCTGCTTTTTTTTGGGGAAGTAATGCCCAAGGTTTATGCCTCCCGAAATCATGTTTCACTGGCACTCTTTATGGCCTACCCTTTAACTCTGCTTGAAAAGCTCTTTCAGCCTGTTACTTCATTATTGATACTATCTTCATCTTTCGTAAAGAAAAGAACCATGACACGAAGGTCCAATTTAAGCATGGATGACCTGTCCGATGCTCTGGAACTGACATCCGAAGACTTTACTGAAGATGAAAAAATTCTTAAAGGAATTGTTAACTTCGGCAATACTAATGTGAGCGCAATAATGTGCTCACGAATTGATGTAACAGCCATTGACATTAAATCGGGATTTGACAAAATTGTTCCTGTGATAATAAATTCGGGGTTTTCGAGAATTCCTGTCTATTCGGGTTCATTCGATAATGTCAAAGGAATTCTATATGCAAAAGACGTTCTTCCATATACTAATAATCCGGGAAGTTTTAAATGGCAGGCCTTGCTTCGTCCACCTTATTTCGTGCCGGAGACAAAAAAGATTAATGACCTGCTAAAAGAATTTCAGACGAAGAAGATACACATGGCTGTAGTCATAGATGAATATGGTGGTACATCGGGTATTGTAACTCTTGAGGATATCCTTGAAGAAATTGTCGGTGAGATAACTGATGAAAGTGACGACGATCAGATATTATTTCGTAAGCTCGATGAAAAGACCTATATATTTGAAGCCAAAATCCTGCTTAATGATTTTTGCAAAGTTGTCGGCGTTGAAGAGGATCTTCTTGAAGATGTCAGAGGGGAGTCTGAAACACTTGCCGGGCTTATCCTTGAACTTACCGGCGAGATACCACAAAAAGATCAGATAATAAAATACAGGAATTTCATCTTTCGTATCGAATCTGCCGACAGAAGAAGAATTAAAGAAATCCGTGTCGAAATAAATAAAAATGAAGGTGAGAATAAGAGGGACTAGAGTTTTAATAATGTTGATCCTATTAAGTGCTTCCTGTGGTTGCAGGGAGATAGCTGTTCCTAAACCGAGGGGTCATTTCAGAATCGATCTCCCTGAGCGTAAGTATATCCAGTTTAACGAACAACCGTTAAAGAACCCGATCATTCCACTGTCATTTGAATATCCTGCCTATGGGAACCTCACGTTTCAAAATGAAAAGGGATCAGATCAGGGATGGTTTAATATTGAATTCCCTGCATATAAAGCCAAAATATATTTAACTTACAAGGATGTTAAAAACGATTTGGATAGCCTTCTCGATCAGAGTTATCAGCTTAATGTAAAATATCATGTTTCAAAAGCCGACGCGATCAAAGAACAGGTTTACAGCAATAGTGAAAATAAAGTCTATGGAATATTATACGATTTGAAAGGGAATACGGCCTCTGCTGTTGAATTTTATGTAACCGACAGTCTTAGCCATTATCTGAGAGGATCACTATATTTTGCTTCTGAACCAAACGCAGATTCACTGGCGCCCGTAATTGATTTTTTCAGAGAAGATATCATACATCTGATAGAAACACTGAAGTGGAAATAATAACACCTGATAGTTACCAATGGGTTGTATTACAAAACATTATCTTAACGAATTTTCCATCCTTGGTGTTTGGAAAATAGAAGAAGACCTTAATACGCTTCTGGAACTTGTTACACTTGATAATGATGAAAAAAAGAAATATAAAGGATTCAGCAGCAACTCAAGAAAACTCGAGTTTTTAAGCGTCAGGGCTTTACTTTCCGAACTGATCGGAAGTGAAGCCAGGATAGTATATAATAAAAACAATAAACCATTTCTCCAGGATGGTTCAAGGTTTATCAGCATTTCACACTCACATAAACTTACTGCAATCCTGCTTAGCACAAATGAAAAAGTTGGGATCGACCTTGAATATATGAGTACAAACATCGCTGCCCTCGCTTTTAAATTCATTAACAGGAAGGAAAAAGTTACAAAAGAACAGGAAGAACGTAGATATCACCTGTATATACACTGGTGTGCTAAAGAGGCCTTATATAAAATCTGCGATAAGGAAGGAATAAGCATAAGGAACAATATCACTATAGATCCTTTCATCCTGAGTGAATCGGGAGAGATTAAAGGCCATGTTCATACAAATAAAATAAATGAGTCATTTGATCTGTTCTACTCAAAATATGATAATTACGCTATAGTTTGGACAAAAAAAAACTGGGAAAGGCTTCAGGAAGAACCAGTTGAAACCGAAGAAAAGAAATAATGAAACCATTGATTTTCCCAGCAAAAAAGAGTATTGCTTTACTCCTCGACCCCGACAAAGCCAAAGGAAATTTGCTTCAAAACATACTCAAAACAGCCGCTGAAAGCACAACTGATTACATTTTTGCCGGAGGAAGCCTTACATTTAACAGTATTGACAATCTGATAAGCGAAATAAAGAAACTATCTTCAATCCCGGTTGTCCTCTTTCCAGGCAATCTTCTTCAACTCACACTCAGAGCGGATGTAATTCTGCTACTGTCGCTTATATCTGGCCGTAATTCCGAATTACTCATTGGAAATCACGTCACGGCAGCGCCTTACCTTAAGGATGCCAGAGAAAAACTTGTATCAGTAGGATACATATTGATAAGCTGCGGAAACAGAACATCGGTTGAATATATCAGTCAGACCGAAGCTATTCCGTCGAACAAGGCTGAAATCGCAGTAGCAACGGCTATGGCAGGTGAAATGCTTGGTATGAAGATGATATATCTGGAAGCTGGCAGCGGAGCAACCAATCCGGTACCTGTAAATCTATTAAAATCAGTAAGGGAAAACATTTCAGTTCCATTAGCTGTTGGCGGAGGTATAAAAAACAAGAGTGAAATTGAAGAGTTTTTCAATGCCGGTGCTGACCTGATTATTCTGGGAAATGCCTGTGAAAAAAATCCGGAGTTGCTGATTGAAGCTTGCAGGATAAGGGATAAATTCAGAAAAATATAAATAATAAGAAACTTAATAACTTAAATCTCCCCTTCTTTTGAAGGGGGCCGACCGTTAAAAAATTGCCCGGTGGGAAAAAACCAACCACCTCCCCACGCCTTCGGCGTGGTACTCCTCCTTCAAAAAGGAGGAGAAACTTATAATTAAAGAATCATCTAAATAGTTCGAACATCGGTTCCCCTGTACATGCATTTGGATATGGAACTTTGCAAAGTGTCGATAATGTCGCAGCAATGTCTGTCATGTTTACCTGGCGGGTTACAGTTGCCTTGTTAACTGTCCAGCCATACCAGATAAGCGGAACATGAGAATCATATTCCCATGGTGAATTATGATTTGTTACATATTCACTATCCTTCTCTACCCAGCCGGGATTTAATATAACAATAACATCTCCCGACCTCTGAGGACTGAAATTGTTTATGATCCTTTTAAGATTACCATTGCCAAAATCGTTGGCCTCAAAGGCAGAATATGGGTAAGCAGCCTCTACACCTGTAAACTGAACCAGGAAGCGCGCAACTTTCTTCTGCACATCATCAAGAGAAAGTCTGGCGTCTTCTATAAGAGTTCTGTTAAGAAAAATCTGTCTCTCGGAATATCCTTTTACCCAATCACCTTCTCCATAAACTGCATTAAGATAGCTCCTCAGCAATTGCAACGCCTGATTCTGCTGAAAATATCCCGAGGGAATGCGGTTATTTTCCAGGACTTTTGGAATCTCAGATATTCCGTGAGCTGCCGTAAAATAGATCAGCACATTTTTCTTACCAATACTGTCATTCAGGAATGTAAGAAGATTTTTAATATCATCATCGAGACGCAAAATAGCATCGCCCATCTCCACCGATGATGGCCCGAATCTGTGACCTATATAGTCTGTGGCCGAGTAGCAGATTGAAAGAAAATCTGTCACATTGTCTTTACCGAGTCGCTCATTTTTTATGAGTCTTATGGCGAAGTCCGTAGTAAGAGAATTGCCAAACGGTGTCTCTCTTAAAAGTGAGTAATCATTTTTGGAACTGAACCCGTTCTTTGATCTTAGTTTTTTCAAATCATACGGGAAATAGTTTACTCCATTAAATCCCAGTTCGAAACCGTTTGAATCAGGCTGGCAATCAGCATAGTCTTTGGCAGATCTGAACAGATTCCATGTACCATTCAGATATGTATCTGAAAACTTCATGGCATTAAAGTCATTAACCCAGGTGGGAAGCGAGTTTAGATAGTACGAACTCGACATCCAGGTGCCGGTTGTATTATCAAACCAGTAAGCAGCATTAGCAGCATGCCCGGCTGAAAAGATCGCCGAACTTTCTCTTAAACCAACTCCAAATACCTTTGCCTTTTTGTTGGAAGACATCTCCAGCTCATCTGAAAAAGTAGATACAAGGAGGTTAACAGGAGAATGCATACCCGACTCAAAGCTACCCCCCACTGAGTTCACATTAACATCATGGGTACAATTGATGAGCTCGTTCTTAAGCGGTACATACCAGTTATCGGAAGTAATTCCGTGAAAGGAGGGTTCAGCGCCTGTTGCGATTGTTGCATGTCCCGGAGCAGATTGGGTGAGCATATATTCATACGAAGCGTTTTTAAAGTAGGTGCCCTCATTTATAAGCCTTTTTATTCCATTTTCGCCAAGCCGGTCGCGGAACTTCTCAAGCTGATCGTATTTTAGCTCTTCCACCACAATCCCGATAACAAGCTTCGGTTTATCGGGCGGAAGATAGGATCCCTGACCTGACAATTTAACAAAAGTTAAAATCAATAAAACCAATATAGTATATCTTTTCATAATTTAAAATTGATACTTAATGTATTAAACCAAATCTTGCATAGATTCATCTAACCAGACTTCCTTATATAACGGGAGGATGTAAAAATAGTTGTTTTAATAACAGTAGCAAATGAAGGGAAGAATTTAACTGGTGCATATAGGCCGGGAGGAATATTAAAACATTTCCGGAATGTTTAAAAAGTTGAATTCCATTAACTATATATGAGGATCCCTTATTTTCAACCCACTCTCTTACCCAATAACCAGTTTCATTTCCTCTTTTGCCCAATTTAATTGTAGTACCTGGCCTGATAAAAGCAATGGATAGATAGTACTGCCAGGCTCCAACACTAAGTGAATTTTAATATTACTCCCAGGATTCCTTCTTCTTCCCCCCGCCTTCGCTTCGCTTCGGACGGGCAAGCAGGCATCATATGAGTACTGTTCTGAGTAGCTCTCATCCGGATTCAGAAGCGCAATTATTGAACCCAGATGATCCGTTTCGGCATAATATGTTGTTGTGGTTCCTCCCTGTTTAATTAACACTGCCACCAAACCAAACGGGCTGCTTATATAATGTATCTCTCTCTCTGTTGATCCTGTTATCTCCTTCTCATAACCAATAGAATAATATTTTGTTTCTATCGTGCTTCCATTATTCTTCAGAACTGATTTTATCCGCTGGTTACCAGGACCATAAGTATATTGAATTTCATAAGGCGCTTCTGTGACAGATGAGGTCATATTAAAATCAGTATAAGCAATTGAATCCAGTGTTGAAGGTATTGTTCCGGGGTTATTTAAAATCTGAGTAACAGCATTGGTTTTTGTCTGATCATAAACATATCCTCCAGCATCAGACTTATGCGTAATATTGCCATTAGCTGAATACGTTACATAGCTGGAAGTTTGTCCTATATTAGTGAGTCGATCCATTCCATCATAGCTAAATGTTTCACTTAGAGTTGTACTTTCGTTGCTTTTTTTATATGTCCGGTTTGTAAGATTACCGGTAGTTGGCTCAAATGTGTATGACTGAACTCCGATACCCGTGGTAATCTTTGAAACAAACCCTTTTGTATCATACTCAAAATTAGTTTTTAAACCTGAATTTCCAAGAGAATATTGAACTGGCTGACCCGTGGAATTTAAGTTATCAAGTTTCCAGATAGTAGATTCTGAGTTTTTAATTTCATTTAGGTAGCCATCGGAATTAAATAAATTTGTGATTACAATACCTGAGGGATATGTTATAGAAGTATTATTACCCCATGAATCGTATCCAAAACCGGTAGCCAGACTTTGCTCTCCCGGAATGTTTTCAGTAGACTGGGTCACCCTGCCATAATTATCATAAGTGTACGATTGAGTTATACCGTTTGGCCCTGTAATAGTCTGAACCTGCTCAATCCCGTTTCCACTATTATTATAAGTATAGCTTGTTGTACCATCAGTTCCTGTTTTGGTTAAGAGCCTCCCCTGGTTATCGTATATCATCTGGTACATCTTCCCTTTAGCATCAGTTTGTTTCAGAGTGGTGAAATGTTGCAGATCGTAATCCCCAAATCGAGAAATTTGTATTTCTTCTGCAGGTTAATACTGCACCCGATAATTACAAAAAATTTTGATCTATAGATTATTGTGCAGGAAGGAAGTGTGCTGCAAATGAAGGAGACTATTTAATAACCACGAACCTTCCATGGAAAGAGGTTCTTGTTACTATGCCTGTGAAGACAATGGTGTAGGTACCTGACGGTAACATTTTAATATCAATTATTATGGGAATTCCATGAACAACTTCATCGATGTAATCTGACACCAGCATACCTGCAGAATTAATAATCCTGACATTTACTTTACCGGTCAAACCGTCGGGCGGGATTGCCCTGATATCGTCATGTGCCGGATTGGGATAAAGGAGCAAAGATGTTTCATATCCCGGAGCTTCAACTTTATTGGTATATGGCGACATGTCAACAATTAAATCAGTCTCCAGCCTGCTGGTAACATTGATATTGCTCATTGTAACAGGCCGGTAACCCTTTGCAGAAAAAGTCAGATTCCATAATCCCGGTGACAGAAATCTTACAAAGCTCCCGGTAAGAGTATCGGAATAAACCTGTGAACTGTCCTTGTCGTAGCCATTTATAAAAACTTTCGCAGGTACAGGATTATGAGTGCTGACATCTCGCACCAATCCATGGATACCGTATAATGCGTTTTCGAGATAACCGAGCAAGGAGTGCCAGTTATTCTGCCATAACAGAGTCAACTGGGCTGCCGGAGTAACATACTGATCATCAATCTCAATTGTCACCTCCCTCCCATGCAGCTCCCAGGTCATAAAATCCTGCCTTCCCCCATAAACAATATACCACACTGCACCGCGAGTAACTCCGTTATCGAGAAAATTCATATAAGCCGGTCCGGCGTATACATGCGCAGTATCTGCATAAGCACGGCTGATTGAGTTGAACCACGAATCATCAGCATGAAACTTTGAAAGCCACCGGTCCCATGGGTAATTAACAACCTCTTCTCCCGAATGAAAATTTGCTGAGAGAACAAAATTATGCTTCCTCATAAATTTCATCATGTCGAGAGTCTCTTTCTGTTTAACCGTATTCGGGGTAAAAGGATCGGGAAAATTACGGTTGAGATCGTACCCGTTTGCATTATAGCGTGTGGGAGAACTAATTGTATTGCCTGTCCCATAAGTTCCATCCGGATTTGCCAGAGGATTAATCCATATTGCAAGATTATCCACAAGGGTTTTCACCCTGCTGCTGGCAGAGTAATTCTTAAGAAGATAATCTGCCAGATGAAGCATCATTATAAAGCCTCCGGTTTCGTCACCGTGCATTGTTGATGTGTAAAATACGGCAGGCTTGTCACCGTCGATCAACGGGTTGCCCGAGATTTTTAGTGCGAGTACCAGTTTCCCGTTAACACTTGTTCCGATTGTATCGAGACGACATAATGAAGGATATAGTTTTGAAAAGCTCTGCATTAATGAATCGTACTGGAAATAAGTGGGATACTTGTCCCAGTTCATAGCCTGACTAAGATTGGAGGTAGAAACAAGACCTCTAGTTTCAATCTTTTCTACTATCTGATATTCATATTTTTGCAGGATGAACCATTCAACTGTCAGAGGTGACAGACTCACATATACAATTTTGTTTTTAACCGATAAAATTGAAACATTAACAGTGAGCAGATCAATAGATTGTCTATCAGTATACGGTATTGTAACTTCAGCGTGGCCATTCTGACTGACAATTTGCCTGAGTCTTTCATCTGGTCTTACTACCTGTGAAAAAGAATTCAGGGCAGTTAAGACGGATATAAGTACTAATATCAGGATATGCCTTGCCATAAGAAGGTTATACGTTAAACCTTATATGAAGAATATCGCCATCATCAACTACATAATTCTTGCCTTCAATATAAAATTTCCCTGCTTCCTTGCATGCATGTTCCGATCCGAGGGAAATAAAGTCGTGGTATTTCATAACCTCAGCCCTTATAAATCCTCTCTCGAGGTCGCTATGAATAACACCTGCCGCCTGCGGCGCTGTCATGCCTGTTTTGATCGTCCAGGCCCTTATCTCCATTTCTCCAACTGTAAAAAAGGTCTGTAAGTTCAGCATTTTGTAAGCTGCTCTCACCAGTTTATCCACCCCCGGTTCAGTTAGTCCTGCATCCTTAAGAAAGGCAAGACGGTCTTCAGTGCTCTCGAGTTCAGCTATTTCAGCTTCGATTTCACCTGCTATAACCAGGATCTCAGCATTTCTGCCCTTAAGATACTCCTTTACTTTTTCAACATATTTATTACCGGTAACGGCAGATTTTTCATCAACATTGCAGACGTAAATAACTGGTTTCAAAGTCAAAAGAAACAGATCATCTACGTACTTTTTGTCTGCTTCTTTAACTTCCAGTGTTCTTGCATTTTTAAATTCTTCGAAATGTTCACGATACAGATGAAGGATTTCCATACCATGTTTTGCATCCTTATCTCCGGCTTTGGCAACTCTGCCAAGACGTTCTATTTTTTTCTCCACTGATTCCAGGTCTTTTACCTGCAGTTCAAGGTCGATGGTTTCCAGATCACGAACAGGATCGACCGAACCATCGATATGAGGCAGAGCCTCATTATCAAAGCATCGGAGAACATGAATAAGTGCATCGGTATTTCTAATATCGCCAAGGAATTTATTACCAACTCCTTCACCTTTATTGGAGCCTTTGGCTAATCCGGGAATATCTACTATCTCTACTGTAGTATGAACTATCCTGTCTGTAACCTGATGTTTTTCAAGCTCATAAAGTCGCGGATCAGGAACCTGAACAACTCCCATATTCGACTTTGTTGCGCTGAAAGCAAACGCATTTGTTTCCCCTTTGGTATTTGATATACAATTGAAAATTGTCGTTTTGCCAACATTCGTTATTCCAATAATTCCACATTGAAGAGCCATCTATGTTCCGGATTAATTGATTCGGGAGCAAATTTATTATAATTTGGGGGATAATTTAACATGATCTGCAACTTAAATATCCAAGCTTCGTGGTTATATTCACCCCCTTCTATTCCCCCTCTCTACTTCGTAAAGAGGGGGACAGTTATCTGATATACTGCATATTACGTATTATACCCAAAAAATTATTGTGACGTTAGTCAATATTATTAACTATAAGGTTTGGCACAATCTATATCATGTGAGATCCCCTCTTTACGAAGTAGAGAGGGGAAGGGGGTGAGTATTTAATGGTATGATCTACACCAACCCCTTATCCGAGGCAATCTTTATCAATGATGCGGTATTTCTTGCCTGTAGCTTTACAATAAGGTTTTTACGATGGCTGTCTGCCGTTAAGGGAGAAATGAAGAGCTTTTCTGCTATTTCCAGGTTTGTGTATCCCTCTGCCAGTAATTTCAAAACACTCCAAAAGCCCCATTATCGAGCATCTGCTGGATAAAAACCCGTTCATTGTATGTAGTAAGGGCAAGGATTTTTGCACAATTCGATAGCGCTGATATCGGGAAGATTGATATCCAACAGGAGAACATCCGGCTTAAACCATTCCAGTAATTGAAGACATTCCTTTCCGGTGCCGGCCACACCATCCACACAGTATCTTCCGGAGGAATTAAACATGATCTGTAATCCCTCCACCACAACAGGATGATCTTCAACAATTATCAATGTAATACAAGCTTTCTTTTCGCTAAGCTTTGAACTCAATGATTGCTTCTGTCCCTTTTCCATGTTCCGAAGATAAATCAAAATGGCCACCAAAAGAAGCAACTCTGGATCTAATATTAGCCAATCCTTTTCCTGAAGATTCAGCTGATGTTTTCATATCAATTCCTTTGCCATTATCCTGAACGGTAATTGATAGTCTTTCCTCTTCGCTTACAAGCTGAACTGCTATTTCAGTTGCACCGGAATGCTTCATGGCATTGTTCACGAGTTCCTGCACAATCCTGTAGGATGCGATCTCAAGCTTTTCGTCATATCTTTTTTCAAGCCCATAAAAAGCAAAATTAACTTTTAAACTTGTATTTCCGACTCCTTCGCAGAAATCAGAAAGGGTCTGTCTCAATCCATACCTGAAAAGTGTTTCAGGCATAAGATTATGGGCTACATGTCGAAGTTCCTTAATTGATGTATCGAGGAGTCCAAGTGCATGATCATATTGATCAATACCCTCCTTCGTAATTATTGCATTGCCTTTCATATTCATCAATGTTAATTTTATTCCTGATAATAATCCTCCAAGACCATCGTGAAGATCACGGGATCTTATACCGGGCATCTATCTGATCAAATAATATTCCCGAATTTACTGCAGCTCCATAGGCCTTTTCATAATATACCAGCGATTCAGGATATTTTTCTTTCCTGCTGAGAAGAAAAGCATAATTATAGTAATATGTATGGTATAATCCCTGATTATTAGCTCTTTCCAGCAACTTGCCGGCTTTATCGTAGTATAAAAGTCCTTCTTCATATTTATTGGTTTCATTCAGCCAGTTGCCATAGTCGATAAACCGATGCTATATCAAAAGGGTTTGTAAGTTTTTCGACAATCTGCAGGTTCTTTCTTGCATAAATACCGGCTGTGTCAAATTGGTTCAGCTTGAGATAACAATCGCCTGTTTTACTGAGAACTTCCCTTAATGCCGGATATTCTTCATTACGGGTTGTGATTTCTTCAGCTGAAAGATATAAACCCAAAGCAGTAGCAAAATCACCATGTTGATGGTAAACAGATCCAAAGGCTATCTGCGTTCTGGCATATGAAAGTGATGAGTTTATGTCATTTGACCGGCTGAACAGACTAAGAGCTTTTGTCAAATTATTCATAGCAAGTTCATATTCTGCCAGCTTACTATAGAAAATACCGGAAGTAAGGAAACAGTCTCCTTCGAGATACGAACTTCTTTTCTGTTGCGAAATAACAATATTCTGGTTTAAAAGTTGTCTGGCTTCAATGGTATCGGCAGGCATCAACAACAATACCAATTTGTTGCGAAGCAGGATTTTCAGTGAATCATTCTGTACAGTGCCGATCAAACTTTTCAAAGAATCAATTGACTGAGCCCGGGCTGGGGATAAAATAGTCAGAAGTATAAAAATGAATGGAGAAAAAAACATCCCCGGCTTTTTTATTTTCATATTTTCAGGATTAGCTAAGTCAAAAATAGCATTATTCAGATGATTAAAAAATCCGCTAAATTGGAATTTCAAAAGAGAAACCTGTACGACTGAAACAGGCTTCTCTAAAGAAATTAATTAATCAAGTATTAATGCGCAAACCAAGTAAAATTGTTCCCTAAGCCCAATATCATCACAACACCAGTTTTATACTCAGCAGCATGGGTTGAACTGAAATTGGTAATACTGGTATATGCAACTCCAATTGGCTTCTCAGTATAAATAGCAGGTTTCCCCGACATTCCTGTGTACAGAAAATCACAATAAGTAAGTTGAGTATTTGCAAGTGTATAACTGGCAAAGTAGAGGCCTTTCCATGCACCGGCTGAAGGACTTGAAGCAGATGATGTAAAAGTAATCTTGCTTGTGCTGGTTCCGACGGCTGAAATTTTAGTGTTTGCATAATAACCAAAATAGAAGTAGGAGTCATTAACAAACATGAACGTTGAACCTGCTTCAATAGTGATATTGCCATCAATATCATTTTCTCCGCCGGTTATGTAGAAATCAGCTGTTTGTTTCTTCCATATTACATCATTGGCATATTGAACATCACCGGACACCTGGATACCTTTTCCTGTTTCTGCAGTAAATGTATTTGGTGTCCCTAAATCCGGCAGATGTTTTGTACTGATTGAAATAAGATGATTAGCACAACTAAAGATTGTATTCCCGGTAAAGGACTGAAATCCGGCATTTGCATCCACTATTATTCCAAAACTTGAACTGTTACGGATCGTGTTATTCGTAAAAAGTATGGACGAATTATCTACCATATGAAGGGAACCATTACTTACATTGGAACCAGCGTAATCAATTATGCAATAATTCAATTTTGAATTTGTCTGGGTATAGCCAGGTCACAGCCATCTATATTTAAAGCTCCATAATTTGTATTGCTGCCGGCATACAGAATATTACAATATGATAATGAAGTATTGTTTAATGTATGGCCATCAAAAAATAGACCTTCCCATGCACCGGCAGCTGGAACAAGAGCAGCGGATGTAAATATTATCGGTTGTGATGCAGTACCGTTGGCGATGAGTGTTGCATTGCTTGCATAGCCTACAGTCAGACTTGAGCCTGCATTAAACTTAATTACAGTACCTGGCTGAATAGTAAGAACTGAGTTATTGCCAATGGTAATATCTCCGGTAATAAAATATGTTTTGTCAGATGTCCAGGTTGTCGATGTTGTTATATCCTGATCTATTGTTACTCCTGCTGTGCCCACAGAAACAGTCCAGGTTGTTGTGGTATTGTCAGGTCGTTTAACCGTATATACAACCGGGCTGTTAAAATTCTGTGCCACACCTGAAGCCGGGGTAATTGTATGACCAGCTGCTATAGAAATATCAGTAGCCAGGCTTGTCAAAACTGTGCCGATAGGTACAGTTACCGATACTTTCTTGTTTGCTGTATCGATAATACCTGTTGATGCCGGAGTAACAATTTTAAAGTAAGTAATTTGTTTACCCGGGGATACCACTTTTGATCCCGGGTCCGGAGTAGAGTCATCTTTTTTACATCCATTTAGCGTAAGGAGAAGAAGAAAGATCATACCTGATAGTTTAAAAAATTTCTGTTTCATTGTTTTTAATTTTTAGTTTAGTTATCCTTTTCTGAAAGTTTAAATTTTTGCTTTTTGAACAGGATAAAGGTATTCCGGGGCAAAACAGTAGTAAATCCCCTTTTTCGTGGATTTTTACTTTTTTATTTTTCAATCAGGACTTCTATCTTTAAACCTTTGAACTTTCTTTATATCTAAGAAGAAAATCATTGCTGAAATTGGATAATATTCGACACGACGATAAGATTTTCGAATTACTAAAGACAGATCTTAATAAGGGTTTCAGACTTTTAGTTGAGAGTTACAGCCAGAAGCTTTACTGGCATATCCGCAGACTGGTGATTCTTCATGAAGATGCTGATGATGCTCTTCAGAACACTTTTATAAACGTATGGAAGAGCATAGGAAATTTCAGAAGTGATAGTTCACTTTACACATGGCTCTATACAATTGCAACGAATGAAGCGCTTGCATTGATAAATAAAAGAAAAAGAAATGCCGCAGTCTCAATAGATGATTTAGGAAGCTATTTTGCTAATTCCCAGGAGGGCAGTACATGGTTTGATGGTGATGAAGCGCAAATGAAACTTCAAAATGCTATACTTCAGCTTCCTGAAAAACAGCGAATTGTATTTAATCTGAAATATTTTGATGAAATGACATATGAAGAGATGAGCAAAGTACTGAAGACATCTGAAGGAGCACTGAAAGCCTCTTATCATCATGCCGTAAAGAAAATTGAAAAAATACTGGTAAATGATTAAACCTTTCTTATTAAAAACAATCTAAATCAATTATGGCAAAGTTAAATGACATACCGGGCAAAAATCCTTTTAAAGTACCTGACAATTACTTTGAAGATGTAAACAGAAAAATAATTTCTGCTACATCCGGTACTGATCAGGAGGTAAGAAAGATTAGTGCTTATAACAGATTCAGGACCAGACTTCTTATTGCAGCATCCGTCGTTGGTTTTATACTGATAAGTTATAGCGCTGTTAAGCTTTTTACTCATGGAAAAGAAAATTCGGAAGTAGCAGAGATCGTGCATGGGGTAAACACCGAATCGTACATTAATGATCTCGACATTTCATCAATTGAAGAAGACGCATCATCGTTGGTTCTTCAGGAAGAAGGACCAGATGTCAGCAAAAAAGATATAATTGATTATCTTTTAAGTGAAAACATTGAAATAAGTGATATTTATGAACAACTATAAGTCCGACGCTATGAAAAGAATTATAATTTTTTTACTTATAATTTTAATTTATCCTGTCACTAAATCTGTAGGACAGAATACAAATCTGGAAAAACTGAACAATTATAAAATCGGATTCTTTACAAAAAAGCTTAATCTCACCTCAGAGGAGGCAGAAAAATTCTGGCCGGTGTATAATGAGTACCAGGGCCAGAGAAATCAGATACAGCTTGAGAAAATGAAACTCAACAGGACTTTCAATCAAAACGAAAGCACTCTTAGCGACAAACAACTCGAAGAGATGGGTGACAAATATGTTGATTGTATTGTACAGGAGTCAGCCCTGGCAGTAACATTTCATAAAAAACTTAAAACTGTGCTTTCACCTGCAAAAGTGATTATGTACTATCAGGCAGAAAATCTATATAAGGTTCAGCTTCTGAATGAGTTGCAGAATCAAAGACAGCAGCAAAAGCTAAGACCCGGGCGTAATTTTTAGTTGTTTCCAGTTATAGGTCCTTATGAAGTGTACTGATTTTTCAATTTCAGTATACATCACTTTGTCGTCATTTATAAAAGGAACCATTTCTCTGAATGATTTTACTAAATTCTCAATATAATCCGATGATCTGAGTGGTCTTCTGAATTCAAGAGCCTGGATTGCAGTAAATAGTTCAATTGCCAGAATTTTTTCAAGGTTTTCAGCAACACGCAACAGTTTTGTAGCACCGTTAGCGCCCATACTTACGTGATCCTCCTGCTCATTTGATGAAGGTATCGAATCGACAGAAGATGGAGTGCAAAGTTGTTTATTCTGACTTACAATAGAAGCCGCAGTATATTGTGGTATCATAAAGCCGCTGTTCAATCCCGGATTTACTACCAGGAATTCAGGAAGGTCTCTCTGACCAGCAATCAACCTATAAACCCTTCTTTCTGAAATACTGCCGAGCTCCGCAAGAGCTATTGCAAGATAGTCAAAGATGAGTGCAAGTGGTTGTCCATGGAAATTTCCACCTGAAACTATAAGATCTTCTTCAGGGAATATGGTTGGATTATCAGTTACAGAGTTGATCTCCGTAAGAATTACTGATTTAGCATAATTTATCGCATCCTTACTTGCTCCGTGCACCTGCGGAATGCACCTGAATGAGTAAGGATCCTGTACATGTGCTTTTTTACGTGAAATGATCTGGCTTCCCTCCAATATTTTTCTGAAAGCTTTTGCTGTTGCAACCTGACCTTTATGTGGTCTGATTTTATGAACACACTCGAAAAATGGATCGAGCCTTCCGTCATATGCCTCCAGAGAGATGGCAGAAGTAATATCTGCAAAAGCCGATAACCTCTCAGCCATTGTGATAATATATACTCCGTATGAGCTCATAAACTGTGTCCCGTTCAGAAGTGCCAAACCCTCCTTTGACTGTAATTCCACCGGCGACCATCCAAATTTTTTAAGAATCAAAGCTGATTCAGATATCTTACCGTCATACATCACCTCTCCCATTCCAAGAAGAGGAAGCACCAGATGTGCCAGTGGAGCCAGATCACCAGAAGCTCCCAGAGATCCCTGCTCATATACAACAGGAGTGATACCTTCATTGAAAAAATCTATCAGTCGCTGTATTGTAGCAACCTGGACTCCCGATTTTCCAAGACTCAGGGCATGTACCTTCAGAAGCAGCATGAGTCTGACTATGTCTTCTCTTACAATATATCCTATACCACAGGCATGTGATTTAACCAGGTTTTCCTGGAGCTTATTCAGCTGATCTTTACTGATTGTTTTGTTATGCAGGGATCCAAATCCGGTTGTGATACCATAAATTGGAGATGTATTATTCTCAAGTTTACGATCGAGGTAGTTCCTGCAAAGAGTTATAAGGTCCACAGATTCTTCTGAGAGAGAAAGCCTGGCATTGCTGGCGAGTATTTCACTTATCGTTTCAAGTTTCAGATCTGCAGGTGATATTTTAAAATTCATTAGCGTATTGTTTTAGGTTACTGCAATCTCCCAGAATCCAATTGATTTTCAAGCGATCATGAAAGACTAAGACCTGATCTCATTTTTCACAAATAATTCCAAGTCAATTAAAGGGATGCTTTTCTGTTCTCCGGAAGACATTTTCTTGATTGTCAAGCTGTCATTTTTAATCTCATCTTCACCGGCTATTATAATATAAGGTATCTTTTTAGAATCAGCATATGACATTTGCTTTTTAAGCTTAACAGTATCAGGATATAATTCGCAGCGCACATTGAGATCATGCAATAAATCAAGTATCTTATGCGCATAAAGTATTTCTTTCTCTCCAAAGTTGACTACCAGAACCTCTGTTGAAACAACAACAATCTCATTAAAAAGATTTAACTGATTCAGAACATCATATATCCTGTCGGCACCGAATGAGATACCAACTCCTGAAACTCCTTCCATACCAAAAACTCCCGTCAGATTATCATAGCGGCCTCCTCCACATATGCTTCCAATGCTGACATCCTTAGATTTTACCTCGATTATGGCTCCTGTATAATAATTTAAGCCCCTTGCAAGCGTAAGATCAAGTTCAACGTCACATTTGAGTGTACTATTTTCAATGTACTTAAAGAGGGTTTGTAATTCTGTGATCCCTTTCATACCAATCTCTGATACAGAAAGCAGTTTACTCAGCTTTTCAATTTTTTCTGTGGTTGTACCAATGAGTTGCAGAAATGGCTGGAGATTCGATATTGCCTTATCCGCTAAACCTTTTACACTCAACTCAGAATTTACATTTTCGACTCCAATTTTATCGAGTTTATCAATTGCGACCGTGATATCAATAATCCTGCCGGGTTCTCCGATAAAGTCCGCAATTCCAGCAAGGATTTTACGGTTATTTATCTTGATAACAGAAGAAATTCTTAATATTTTAAATATCTCATCGATGATCCTTATGAGTTCGTATTCATTTAATAATGAATCGCTTCCGATAACATCTACATCGCATTGAAAAAATTCCCTGTACCTTCCTTTCTGTGGTCTGTCGGCTCTCCAGACAGGTTGAATCTGATATCTCTTGAATGGAAAGATGATTTCATCGCGATGTTGCACCACATAGCGTGCGAATGGAACCGTAAGGTCGTATCTTAATCCTTTTTCGCAGATCAGGGAAGATAACTTACCATATTCCTTTTTTGCTAGTTCCTCATTGCTGACTGACGACAGGAAATCTCCTGAATTCAGTATCCTGAAAAGAAGCTTGTCTCCCTCTTCACCATATTTACCGAGCAGCGTGTTCAAGTTTTCAACAGCAGGTGTTTCTATTGGCTGATAACCATATAGTTTGAATACCTGCTTGATGTTTTCAAATATATATTCACGTTTCAGCATCTCCTCAGTTGAGAAATCCCTGGTTCCTTTTGGTATAGACGGTTTTGAAGACATAGTATCAAGATAAAAGACAAAAGTATAAAGACAAAAGTATAAAAGTTACCGAGAATCTAAAGTAAAGAAAATTATTAACCACAAAGGACGCAAAGGGAAGAAACACAAAGGACGCAAAGAAAAGAATTGTTAAAGAAGTAAAGATTTATTATTCCTTACTAACCTGGATTGTGTATCAATGCAAACAAGTCACAAACTCTCTCCTCCTTTTGAAGGAGGAGTACCCCGAAGGGGGGAGGTGGTTGATTTATACCAGAATCAGAATCAAAATTAATTACATTAGTATTTTTCCGGAACAAATGTCTGCTCTGTAACCGGAGGTCTCACATATGCCACATCATGTTTCAACGGAGGCAGTTTTAATGGTTTTGGTGTCAGATCTTCATAAGGGATAAGTGACAAAAGATGTGATACACAGTTAAGTCTTGCTCTCTTTTTATCGTCAGCCCTTACAACATACCATGGCGATTGCTTGGTATCTGTATATGAGAACATTTTATCTTTAGCCATCGAATATTCAACCCACTTGTCGCGCGATTCTATATCCATCGGGCTTATCTTCCATCGTTTTGTCGGGTCTGTTATCCTATCCTGAAACCGTTTTTCCTGTTCATGATCGCTGACTGAAAACCAATATTTGATAAGAATTGTGCCTGACCTTATCAGCATCTTTTCGAATTCCGGACATGATCTGAGGAATTCCTCGAATTCTTCATTGGTGCAATAACCCATTACCTGTTCAACACCTGCCCTGTTGTACCAGCTTCTGTCAAAAAGTACAATCTCACCCCCAGAAGGCAGCTCCGAAACATACCTCTGGAAGTACCATTGAGATTTTTCCTTTTCAGTAGGGATGCCAAGAGCTACAATTCTGCATATTCTGGGATTCAGACAGCCGGCAATGGTTTTAATAACCCCGCCTTTCCCAGCTGCATCCCTGCCTTCAAACACAACGACAACCTTTAATTTATTAGCTTTTACCCATTCCTGAAGCTTTACCAGTTCAATCTCCAGATCCCTTAGCAGCTCCTCATATTCATCTGAATCAAGTTTTTTCTTCTTTTCCTGTTCAACATCATGATATAAATCGTCTTTCCCATTGGCCACTTTATCTGTTTTTTTCCCTTTGTGATCTGCCATGACTTGAGTTTTTAATGAAACAGAAATTTATCAAAAAAAATTGGAAAAAGGAGTATATTGAAAATAAAACTACTTAAATGACTCATTTACATCACCTTCAATTAAATGTACTCACCCCCATCCCCCTCTCTAATCCTTAGAGAGGGGGCGTAATACACTATTTATCTGATTATTTCCCCCTCTTTACGAAGTAGAGAGGGGGATTAAGGGAGTGAGTAAAAGGGGTTGGGGGGTTCTATTGTATAAATGGTATCACCAGCGGGTATCTGAAAAGTTCTCCTTTCGGGGCTTTCACACTTGCAATAATAATACAGACTACCTTTAAAGTACCCAGTAACATTACTATCGGTATGCCAATAATGATAAAACATAGTGGTATAGCGAGAACCATATAAAGCAGCATAGATAACTGGAAGTTAAGCGCTGCCTTTCCGTTAATATTTACCCAGGATGATTCATCTCTTCTCGTCAGCCAGCATATAAGCGGACCAATAACACCCCCAAAAGGGAAAAAGAAACCGGCAAAAGCCGAAAGGTGACATAGCATCGCCCAATTTCTTTCTGTTTCCGATAATACTCTATTTTCTTCCATGATAATTAAGTATTTAATAAAAAGACGGCTTTACTTGTCCAATGCTGCATGTTATCTTTCAAGCCGTTTCAGATCATCAGGTAATAACCCATTCGGATTGGCTTTGTCAACCATATGCAGGTCATAGTAATACAATTCCGAATCATCAGTACCGATCAACATTATAAAACAATAACCTGAATCTCTGTCTCCCATTGGTCCGACCTTATGAAGAATCACTGTATCAGGGTTCTTGTTTTCTATTGCCTTGATTATTTCATCATCTGTCACAATCTCAATATTACCGGAATAATATTTCTTTATCTTTTTAATTGTAGATATTTCAGGTGTCAGGTCATCTTGTTCCACAAGTATAGTTTTATTCTTAATACCCGGTATATTTTTATTATAATATTTAAGGTATTTTCTTAAGGATAATGATGGATCTTCCGAAATCTTTTGAGCATGTTTCTGCATGAAAGATACTATAGCACCAAGCTTGTAACTATACCCAAGATCACTTACCCCGGCAAAAGAAAGGGGGAGGGCACAAAGCTCGGGCATTTCACTAAGTTTATCAACATTCTTTCCCTGAAGCAGATTCAAGAAATTATAGAGGCCATGTGATCTGTCCAGATCAAAATTTGTCTGGGTAATAACAATGAAGGAATAAGCCGGATTCAGCCTTCTTACATTAAAATCCTTTACTGTAATAAATTCATAAGGTGTGATTTTCCAGCATGCTTTAACTGCTTCTTTTATATAAATATTATATGATGAAAACGGATCATCTTCAAGTACAATACAGGTCTTCGATGCTTCAAATTGTTTAATTTCATCTTTATCGGGGAAAGGAGCCTGTCCTGTCAGAATCAGAACAGGAAAAAGAAACATGAAGGAAGAAAGTAATGTTCTCATGTATATTCTATTTTTCAACAGGTATATACAAGGGATTCTTTTCATTAAATTTCCGAATGTATACAAACATAAGTTCCTTTTTCTTCTTTCTTGATAGTTGAACATATTCCTCATACAGCTGATTATCCTTCATGAGAAGAAGTTCTGTATTTTCAACATCGAATTCCAGTACCTTTCCGCTCTCAAAATCAATAATGTATTGCTTTAATTCATTTCGCGACATATTGGATTGCCGGTAAGGAGAATAATAGGGACTGTAAGGATTATAGTAATTACTATAGCCATAGGGAGAATAATAAGGATCATAATATCCGTAAGGAGAATTATAATAACGTGAATCATATGTAGTTATATCTGCCACAAAATGACAGATGCTGCCAACGAATGTGATCCTGTTAAAGCCCTCCTGAATCTGAACATATAACACTCCGTTGCGAGCATAGCCCCAGATACTGTTTTTCGCAACTTCTTGTCTGACACCCATATTATCGTAGAAATAGATTTTTTCCATCTCAAATATTTTCTTGAAGAATTCTCTGTCGTTATAGTCGACTGAAGTAAGCAACTTTGCTTTGGGGATCGGACTGTTCATTTTTACCTGTTCAAAATTGAGGTAAATACCATCCGTAAACCTGAACTCGGGAGTATACTTGACCATACCCTCCTTGTCTTGTCCAAATAATCCGACAAATGGCATACATTGTGAAAATAAGCTGATCAGGAAGAATATCTTTAATATTTTCAACATAGCATTAGAAGTTTCTACTTTTCAGTTCAAATATCATACCGGAAGCACAAATTTAATGTTTTCCTGCAAAGGTTGTTAATTTCAGTTAATGTATATTTATTACTTATTTTGTGTAAATTTACATAACCTCAAAATTACGGTTTATGATCAGTGAAACTGAAGGCAGCGCCAGGAGTAATATTACAAACAGGTCTACTGAGGAAGTCTTTGAGAAAAAAAGAAAGATCATTGAAACCTACTCAATAATATCTCTTCTAATCCTTATATCCGCTGTACTCTTAATCTCCTTTAATCTCAGGCTTCTGGCAGGCTGTATGATTATTGCGGGTACCTGTCTGGGGATAATCATTGTCAGGAAAGCTTCAGAATTGAATAAGAGCTTTAATAAATCTTTAAATGAGTTTTCTTCATTAAGCGAGAGGAAGGATGATGTAATTATCGATTTTTCACACAGGATAAGAGAACCTCTGAATAACCTGGTTATAATATCTGATATGTTGATGGAATCGGGCCTTCAGAAAAAGCAAAAAGAGCTGCTCGAAACATTTATTGCTTCAACAAATAACATGGTGACTACGGTAAATGAATTAACAATGAAGTCGGCCGGGAACCTGAGTTATGAGCACAGGAAAGCTATAAGATTCAATTTATTTTCGACTATTCAGAATACCATTGAACTTTACAGCCTTAAGGATCGGGCCAATATTGATTTTATATTAAACAAAAAAGAGTTTAGCGATTTTGAATGCTTTGGTGATCCCATAATCCTAAAACAGATATTTCTTGATCTATTCAATACCATTGAGAATCAATCATCAGACAGAGTTACCAAAGTTACCATTAATCTTAAAAAAACTAAAGAATCAGGAACAGAAAGCACTATTGGCCTGAGGATGCAAACCGATAATCCCATTGTCCTTATAAATGATATTGGAAATGAAAAGAGTCTTGCTGCCAGATTCATCTCTTCAGGGAATGGCTCATTCAGCCAGGAAATAGGAACAAACTCAACTGTTTTGAACATCTTTCTTCCATTTGCGAATCCTGTTGTCGAAATAAAACAGAGCATTGCATCTCAAAAGATAGAGGAGCTGATACATAAAGATAAAACTCATAAAGATCTCAAAGATCTGAAGATACTTCTTGTTGAAGATAACCTTATAAACCAGAAGATCACATTGCTTACTCTCAAACCGCTTGTTCACAGTATAGACACTGCATCAAACGGGAAAGAGGCGCTCGACAGGTTTGGTACAACTAACTTTGATCTGATTCTCATGGATATTCAGATGCCCGTTATGAGCGGACTTGTGGCTGCTGAAAAGATAAGGGCACTCGAATCATCTACAAATTCACATGTTCCTATAATAGCTATTACGGCTAACGCCATGATCGGTGATAAAGAGAAATGCCTGTCGGCAGGGATTGATGATTATATAAGCAAACCTTTTCAACCGGCTGCTCTGATTGAAAAAATAAAAAAAATCATTTAGAATCACCAATTAAGGGCCGGAATCCTATTACCATCATATCATCAACCTGTTCATTTATACCCATCCAGGTCCTGATATTTTCTTCAAGAATAGATTTCTGATCATTGATCGGAAAACTGTGAATAGTTAATAACAGGTACCTGAATCGCCTGTACATAAATTTTTTATTCTCAGATCCGCCAAACTGATCAACATACCCGTCAGAGAAAATATAGAATATATCGTTCTCTTTAAGATCAAGTTCGTGATCGGTATAAGATGTTCCTTGCGGATTCATACCAATAATAATCTTATCTGCAGGAATTTCGACCAGGCTTCCTTCACGTATAAGATAGAGCGGCAGAAAAGCTCCGGCATATTCCACCTTTTTTCTTTTTCGGTCAATAACGCAGAGTCCTATATCCATTCCGTCCCTGATTATTGTCCCGATATTTTTTTCTCTGCTGAATGTTTTTTCAAGGCCTCTATTCATCACTGCAAGAATCTTCGAGGGAACCTCAATATTTTCTTCATTTATGGTCTTCTCAACAATCTCAAGTCCGATCATTGACATCAGGGCCCCAGGAACTCCATGGCCTGTACAATCTGCTGCCACAACAAATATTTTTTCACCTTTTTCGCCAATCCAATAGAAATCGCCACTTACAATATTCTTAGGTTTAAACAGTATAAATGAATCTTCAAAATGTTTTCTGAAATATGCTTCAGATGGCAGTAGAGCTTCCTGTATTCTCTGTGCATAGATGAGACTATCCGTAATGTCTTTATCTTTTAATTCCAGCTCACCTTTCTGCATTTCAATCAGATTGAGTGCCTGCTCCTTTTCCCTTAGCAGCTTCCTCGTTTTTACCAGAGTCCGGGTTTGGAGTATTACAAGCAATAAGATAGAACCTATGGCTACGATGCTATATAAAATAAGATGGAATTGAGAAGCAGAAGAAGAAGAAATACTCCCCGGAAATATATTATCAACGGGCATTAATCCGTGATTAATAATCAAATTAAGATATGTTAAATACAAGAGTCCCATCAGGCAATACAAAAATAGGTTAATTATCTTTATGTTAACTGCAGGAATTTAAAAATACCCTCGAATCAGTCTATGAGAATTTCATCTGCGCCTTTGCGGTATAATCGAACATATCGTAATGAAGGAGAACTTATGAATTCACCTATTCCGAACGAACTCCATTTTTCATCGATCGTTGCAATAGTCTCACTTCCTGAATTGACAATATTTGGCCATTTTCTTGGAAAACCACCTTTTCTGTAGATCTTGATTGTTCCATCTAAGATCAGGGATTGGGGCGAAAGAAATTCATGATCGCGCTGCGGATCAGAATTGGCAAGAATTTGCCATGCCACCATAAAAAAATCATTAACATCAACAGTATTATCAACAATTAAAATCAACCTGAAGATATCGGCGGGCCAGATTGTCCTGATCACATTCTTTAACTTATCAATAACATCGGCATCTGCTGATCTGTCTACTGATAATATCAGTATGGGAATATCTCCTTCAAAAAGGCTGAGATTATAACTCTTTATGAGATCATTTTCAAGAAAATCATTTTTGATCTTTGAAATTTCCCGATCACCTGATCTCGCAGTTTTATCTCTTCCGGTACTTTCTTCAATATGCTTTATAGTGGCATCTGCTCCAAGCTTACCGCCAAAAGAGAAGCCATCAGATGAATGATCAAGCACGTCAAGCGGACCATGACTGAATAACAGGTCTTTACTGAGATCGACATTAGCCAATACATGAGCCGCAAGTTCCCTGTAATTTCTGATATCTGTATCTCCGCTCACTACAATCATATACTTTGTAAACATCATTTGTCCTGCTCCCGACAATGAGTTTATCACTTTCATACCCTGACCCGGATAACTTTTTTTAATCTTCACAATTACCAAATTATGCGCTGTACCGGCATCGGGCATATGAAAATCTTCAACTTCGGGTTGCAACGTCATTCTCACAGGTGAGAGGAATAACCTTTCGGTAGCCTTCGCTATCCACGCATCTTCCTGAGGCGGTATGCCTACTATTGTTGCCGGATAAACGGCTTTTTTTGAATGTGTTATACAGGTAATATGAAATTTAGGGTACCAGTCTGCCAGTGAATAGAACCCGGTATGATCTCCGAATGGACCTTCCCAAACCAGGTCTTCAGCAGGATCAACAAATCCTTCAAGAATTATATCAGCATCTTCAGGTACGAACAGATCGTTGGTGATGCATTTTACAAGTTTAACCTTTTTCTTTCTGAGGAATCCAGCAAGAATATATTCATCAATGTTTTCCGGAAGCGGTGCTGTTGCTGCATATGTATAAACAGGGTCGCCTCCCAGTGCCACAGAGACCGGCATTTTCTTCCGTGCCTTTTTCCAGGCTTCAAAATGGTTAGCTCCGGTTTTATGTCTTTGCCAGTGCATGCATGTTGTATTTTTATCAAGGATCTGCATCCTGTACATTCCCACATTTGTACTGCCTGTCTCGGGGTGCCTTGTATGGACCATAGGCAGGGTGATAAAACTACCTCCGTCGTGGGGCCAGCATTTCAAAACAGGCAGAATTCCAAGATCAGGATCTTTATATATCTGTTGCTGGCACTTCCCCATTCTTTTCATTCGTGATGGGAGGCGTCCGGCAAGATTTATGAGAGAAGGTATAGCAGATAGTTTTTTGAATAAGCCCGTTTTACCGAAAGATGCATTATTAAACAGATTTTCGATTTCTGCTCCGGCATCATCGAGGTTGTTCCTTCCTATAGCCAGCGACATTCTGAGATCTGACCCGAAAGCATTTATAAGCACGGGGAAATCTGTACCGGTATTTTCGAATAACAATGCTTTCCCATGTGATTTGGTTACTCTGTCGGTTATCTCAGTTATTTCGAGAACAGGATCAATGAATTGTTTTATTCTAAGAAGTTCATTTCTTTTCTCCAGTTCGTTTATAAATTCTGTTAATCCTGAGTAGCTCATCAGCGGGTTTTATTTTGATACTCAAAGATATTGAATAAGCCAATATGAGTTACAAAAACCGATCCCTTAATTGTGTATGTAAAATGTTGTAGGGACGTTGCATGCAACGTCCCTAATGATTTTGAAGGGGTATAAAAACAATAATGGGAACTCATCGCTAGGATTAGTTCCCATCCATCGTTCGCAACCGAGGTTGTTTACGATGCCAGATTACTGTTATTCTGACCGGCTGCTTCATAAGGCCGAAACCTTTTTCTGCAACCCATTGCTTTCGGGTCTTGCCTGTTACAGCAGAACCTTCCGGCTGTCCTTTCCCACGCCGAGGCGCGGTTCGGGGACGAAGTGTCATTCAGGCGCTGGTACATATTTCCCGGAGGATATTGCATCAGTTTCAGATAACCCGGAGCCGAAGCCCGTCGTATTCTGTAACCCTGTGACTCAATCTCTGAAAGAACGTTTCCGTTTTTCGGTGATTTTCTGAACATTCCGGACGCGAGGTCCGTTTTGTTCAGGCTTCGGCTCGCCTGATGCGCAGACCCGAGGGTCTGACCGAAACGGATAGTGTTTCATTTAAGTAACCATTTCCGTCTCCACATCTTTTGAGCAGTCTTTTATCGCTCACCTGATAAAATCAAATTTACATCAGGAATCCTGAATAGCAATAAAAAAAGAGCCGTTGTTGTAAACCTGATTTAAACAGGAGTTATCAACAATTGTTAATAACGTCGGGAAGTGACAATGGATGTGTATGTACTCACCCCCCTGCCCCCTCTTTATGATTTTTGAAACCCATCCCCATCCCCTTCCCTTAATTCTAAGGGAAGGGGTGTAACTGGTTATATATTAGCGAATTTCGCCCTTCCCTTATTGTTTAAGAGGGCCGAGCGTTAAGAAATTGCCTGGTAGGCAATTTTAGCGAAGGAGCCTGCCCGCGCGAAGGGCAGGGATGGGTTAAGAAGAGGTGAATGGAGTAAGTGTAACTGGCAATTAAAAAAGGCCACCCTTTCAGGCAGCCTTTCTCTTTATTTCTATTTATTTCTATCTATTTCTTATATCCATAAACAGCCAGGTTGCCGAGAGTTTCTTCAATTCTCAGTAACTGGTTGTATTTGGCAATCCTGTCAGTTCTGCTTGCCGATCCGGTTTTGATCTGTCCCGAATTAGTTGCAACAGCGATATCAGCAATAGTGGTATCCTCAGTTTCGCCAGAACGGTGTGAAGTAACTGATGTGTATCCTGCTCTGTGAGCCATTTCAATAGCATTGAGTGTTTCAGTAAGAGTTCCGATCTGATTAACTTTAATAAGGATTGAGTTTGCACAACCCATATCAATGCCTTTTTTCAGATAATCAACATTTGTAACAAATAAATCGTCGCCTACTATCTGGATTTTCTTACCTAACCTGTCAGTCATTAACTTCCAGCCATCCCAATCATTTTCTGCCATTCCGTCCTCGATAGAATCAATCGGATATTTATTTATCAGTTGCTCAAAATAATCCACCTGTTCTTTTGATGTTTTTCTTGCGCCTTTTGGTCCTTCAAATTTCGAATAATTGTACATTCCGTCTGCATAGAATTCTGAGGATGCCGGATCAAGAGCAATAGTTACATCAGTTCCCGGTTTGTACCCGGCTGCAATAATAGCTTTAACAATTGTATCAAGTGCGTCTTCCGTTCCTTCGAATTTAGGAGCAAACCCACCTTCATCACCTACTGCTGTACTCAATCCACGTTCTTTCAGAACCTTTTTTAATGAATGGAATACCTCAGCACCCATCCGTAATCCTTCACTGAATGAAGCAGCACCTATTGGTCTTATCATAAATTCCTGGAAAGCGATCGGGGCATCTGAATGAGACCCGCCATTAATGATATTCATCATTGGTACAGGCAGAGTAACAGCATTTGTTCCTCCAATATAGCGGAATAATGGCAGTCCGTGATATGAAGCTGCCGCTTTTGCAACTGCCAGAGATACACCAAGAATTGCATTGGCTCCAAGATTACTTTTTGTTTTTGTGCCATCGAGGTCGATCATTTTCTTATCGATTCCTGCCTGATCGGTAACATCCATTCCTATTACCTCTTCAGCAATTACATTATTCACATTATGAACTGCCTTGAGAACACCTTTACCCAGATAACGATTCTTATCGCCATCTCTCAGTTCAAGAGCTTCGTTTTCTCCGGTTGAAGCACCAGATGGTACGGCTGCTCTGCCGAAATAACCACTTTGTGTCATTACATCAACCTCAATTGTTGGATTGCCACGGGAGTCAAGGATCTCACGAGCATGTACACTAACTATCTGACCCATAGATTTTTATTTAATTATTAAACAATAATGCAATATAAAAAAAAGGGGATAAAGTGGTTAATGACTCATCCCTTTTCGATTTATTTATTTTTAAACATTTTATTCTGCGTCTGGAACTGATTCTCCTGAAGCTTCTTCAGCCTTTTCAACTGGTTTCTCACTCTTTTCTGCTTTTGGTTTGGCAGCTTTAGGAGCTTTGGTCTCAGCTACAATTTCTTCTTTTTTCTTGGAAGATCTCCTTCTTCTTGTTGTCTTTGTTTTTGCAGCTTCTCCTCCGAGCATAGCTTCATTGTAATCAACAAGCTCAAGGATGCACATGTCTGCATTGTCCCCAATCCTGTTTCCGATTTTCAATATACGTGTATAGCCACCCGGGCGTTCAGCAACTTTAGGGGATACCTCCCTGAATAATTCAGCAACAGCAGTTTTATCCTTAAGATAGCTGAATACCACTCTCCTTGAATGTGTTGAATCTTCCTTTGACTTGGTAATAAGAGGTTCAACAAAAGTACGAAGTGCTTTAGCTTTGGCTGTTGTTGTAGTAATCCTTTTATGAATTATAAGTGAAGTTGCCATGTTCGAAAGCATTGCCTTTCTGTGTGAACTTGTTCTTCCTAAATGGTTAATAACTCTAATATGTCGCATTTCTCTATTTCCTTAACCAGTTTATATTAATCTTTCTCTAACTTATATTTGCTTACATCCATTCCAAATGACAGGCTCATGGATTCGAGCAACTCATCAAGCTCGGTAAGTGACTTCTTGCCGAAGTTTCTGAACTTGAGAAGGTCGTTCTTATTAAACTTCACCAGATCACCAAGCGTCTCAACTTCTGCAGCTTTAAGGCAATTAAGAGCTCTGACAGATAGATCGAGATCGACCAGTTTTGTCTTGAGCAATTGTCTCATATGCAGTACTTCCTCATCAAACTCCTCGTTTGCCATCTTATCATCTGAATCGAGAGTAATCTTTTCATCAGAGAAAAGCATAAAGTGATAAATGAGAATTTTTGCAGCTTCTTTCAGAGCATCTTTCGGATGAATTGATCCATCAGTATCAATTTCTATAAGAAGCTTCTCATAGTCGGTTTTTTGCTCAACACGATAGTTCTCGATGGTATATTTTACATTCCTTGTAGGAGTAAAAATAGCATCAATTGCAATAAGCCCGAACTCACTGTCAACTGGTTCATTCTCTTCTGCAGGAACATAGCCCCTGCCCTTATTGATTGTAAGTTCAATTTGTATCTTAACATCGGGTTCCATTCTGAAAATTACCAGTTCGGGGTTCAGTACCTCGAATCCGCTCAGAGCGCTGTTAATGTTCCCGGCTTTGAATACATCCTGACCACTTACTTTGATCGTAACTTTTTCATGATCAACATCTTCAACTATCCTTCTAAAACGAACCTGTTTAAGGTTCAGGATTATCTCGGTGACATCCTCCATTACTCCGGTTATGGTAGAGAACTCATGGTCGATGCCCTCAATCTTAACAGTTGTAATGGCAAAACCCTCAAGAGAAGAGAGAAGAATTCTTCTTAGTGCATTGCCGACAGTAATACCATAGCCAGGTTCAAGCGGACGGAATTCGAATTTTCCGTGTTTGTCGTCCGCTTCCAGCATTATTACTTTATCAGGCTTCTGGAAAGATAAAATGGCCATAGAATTTTTCTTAATATTATTACTTGGAATACAATTCAACTATAAGCTGTTCCTTGATGTTTTCAGGAATATCAGTACGTTCAGGCACGTTCATAAATTTACCTGCCATTTGTGTGTCATCCCACTCCAGCCATGAAAGTTTTGAGTACTTCTTGGTTGTAAGTGAATCTACTATCGTCTCCAGAGATTTTGATTTCTCACGAACTCCGATAATATCACCGGGTTTCAGCTGAAATGATGGTATATTAACAACGGTCCCGTTTACTGTTATGTGTCTGTGAGAGACAAGCTGCCGTGCTGCGGCTCTTGTAGGAGCAACACCCAGACGGAAAACTACGTTATCGAGACGCGATTCGAGAAGTTGAAGAAGCACTGCACCAGTAACCCCTTTGCTTCTCGATGCTTTCTCAAAAGTATTCCGGAACTGGCGCTCAAGCATACCATAGGTATATTTAGCTTTCTGCTTTTCCCTGAGCTGAACACCATATTCTGAAGTCTTCTTTCTCTTTTTGTTCATTCCATGCTGTCCGGGAGGAAAATTTTTCCTCTCCATATGCTTGTCGGGACCGAATATCGGTTCTCCGAATTTTCTTGCTATTCTTGTTCTTGGGCCAGTATATCTTGCCATTGTGGTATTAATTTATAACTTACAAATAATCAATTATATAACTTTTTATACTCTTCTTCTTCCGGGAGCACGGCAGCCATTATGAGGCATCGGAGTAACATCGACGATTTCTGTGACTTCGATTCCTACGTTGCTTATTGATCTGATAGCTGATTCGCGGCCTGAACCCGGTCCTTTCACAAATACTTTCACTTTTCTTAGTCCAAGATCATAAGCCACTTTACCACACTCTTCAGATGCCATCTGGGCGGCATAAGGGGTATTCTTTTTTGAACCTTTGAAACCCATCTTTCCTGCAGATGCCCATGAAATAACCTGACCTGAATTATTGGTCAGAGTCACAATAATATTATTAAATGAGGAATGAACATGTGCCTGGCCTGAAGGTTCAACCTTAACGACTCTCTTTTTTAATGCTCCAGTCTTCTTTGCCATAATCTATTTATTTAGTAGCTTTTTTCTTATTTGCAACAGTTTTCTTTCTCCCTTTACGGGTTCTGGCGTTATTCTTGGTGCTTTGTCCTCTTACAGGAAGACCGATTCTGTGACGAACACCACGATAGCAGCCAATGTCCATAAGCCTTTTAATGTTCATTTGTGTCTCTGAACGGAGTTCTCCTTCGAGCTTATAGTTATCGTTCAGAATTCTACGGATGGAATTGATCTGTTCATCGGTCCAGTCCTGGACTTTTGCATTCCTGTCAACACCAGCCTCGTCGAGTACTCTCTGTGCAATGCTCCTGCCTACTCCGTAGATGTAAGTCAAGCCAACTTCGCCTCTTTTGTTTCTTGGTAAATCCACACCAACAATACGTGCCATATAAAACTTTTCTTAAATGAGTTGCAAAATTAGTTAAAATTATCCCTGTCTCTGTTTGAACTTGGGATTTTTCTTATTAATAACGTAAATGCGACCTTTTCTCCTGACTATTTTACAGTCAGCGCTGCGCTTTTTTACAGATGCTCTTACTTTCATTATCTTAATATTTCTTATTTATACCTGAATGTTATTCTTCCTTTTGTTAAATCATATGGTGACATTTCTACTTTTACCTTATCGCCTGGCAAGATCTTAATATAGTGCATCCTCATCTTCCCCGAAATATGTGCTGTTATCACATGTCCGTTTTCGAGCTCCACCCTGAACATCGCGTTTGAAAGGGCTTCGATGATAGTACCGTCTTGCTCAATTGATGGTTGTTTCGCCATACGATTACATATTTTTTAAAACTTTTTCAATAAATTCAAAAGTTGTCAATACCTCTGCTTTTCCTTTGTCAACGGCAACAGCATATTCAAAATGTGCTGAGGGCCTGCCATCTGCTGTTTTAATTGTCCATCCGTCTCTCATCTGTACTGTCTCTTTTTTCCCTGCATTGATCATAGGTTCAATACAGATCACAAGTCCTTTTTCCATTTTTGGCCCCGTACCCTGTTTTCCCCAGTTGGCAACTTCGGGCGGTTCATGGAGTTTCTTTCCAAGTCCGTGACCGACAAGTTCCCTGACCACAGAGTATCCTCCGCTTTCCGCTTTGGATTGTACTGCAAAAGAGATATCTCCAACCCTGTTTCCGGCAACCGCTTCTTTAACCCCTTCCTCAAGAGATGACCTGGTAAACTCGATCAGCCGCTTCACTTCTTCTGAGATCTCACCTACAGGGAAAGTAAATGCACTATCGCCATACCATCCGTTTAATATCACCCCGCAATCAACTGATATTATATCTCCTTCTTTAAGAATGTAATCAGATGGAATACCATGAACCACTTCATCGTTGACAGATGTGCAGAGAGTATTGGGAAAGCCTCCATATCCCTTGAAAGCCGGAGTCGCTCCGTTATCGCGGATAAACGATTCGGCAATTTTATCGAGATAAAGAGTGGTAACCCCGGGTCTTATAATCGCAGCAACCTCCGCAAGTGTTCTCGACACCAGCATATTGCTCTCTTTTAACAACCCGACCTCTTCATCAGTCTTTAAATACAACATCAAAGAACGCTGAACAAATTATATTGATGTAACAGAGCCGGATCTTCCTTTTACCCGGCCTGATTTCATCAGACCATCATAATGACGCATAAGCAAATGACTTTCAATCTGTTGAAGTGTATCAAGGATAACCCCAACGAGAATGAGAAGTGATGTGCCTCCATAGAACTGTGCAAACTGTGGTGATACTGTTGCTTTCACTGCGATAGAAGGCATTATTGCCACTATTGCAAGGAAAATTGATCCCGGGAATGTAATACGCGACATAATTGTATCAAGAAACTCAACTGTTTTCCTTCCTGGTTTTATGCCGGGTATGAATCCACCGTTTTTCTTCATATCTTCTGCCATCTGAACCGGATTAATAGTAATAGCAGTATAGAAATAAGTAAAGATTATTATCATGATTGCAGTTACCAGATTATACCAGAATCCGTACATATTAGAGAATGCTATAACAAATCCCGAACCTGAATTAGTGTATCCGGCAATGATCATTGGTAACATCATAATTGCCTGAGCAAATATGATTGGCATAACTCCAGCTGCATTTACTTTTAATGGTATATACTGGCGCACGCCACCATATTGTTTATTACCGACAATTCTTCTTGCATACTGGACCGGAACACGACGTGTACCCTGAACCAGAAGAATAACTCCGAGAACAACAAGAAATAAGAACAGAATCTCAACAATAAGACCTATAGCACCACCGGCACCATTCATCCTTACACCTACTTCAAATATAAAGTTCTGAGGCATCCTTGCTACTATACCAATCATAATAATCAGAGAAATACCATTTCCAATGCCTTTATCAGTAATTTTTTCACCGAGCCACATTACAAACATCGTACCCGCTGTAAGGATAATTACAGATGAGAACTGGAAGAATGTACCGCCGAGAATAAACGCAGAAGCAGGAAGTGTATGAGTCAGGTTCAATAGATAAGTCGGAGCCTGAAGTACAAGAACTGCTATGGTTAAATACCTGGTATACTGATTCATTTTGCGTCTTCCGCTTTCGCCCTCTTTCTGAAGTTTCTGGAAGTAAGGGAATACTATTCCGAGCAACTGGACGACAATTGAAGCAGAAATATATGGCATTATTCCCAGAGCGAATATTGAAGCCTGAGAAAATGCTCCACCCGAAAACATATCAAGCAGACCCATAAGACCTGAATTGGTCTGATGTTTTAAATTAGCCAATTGTGCCGGGTCAATTCCCGGAAGGGTAACATATTTACCCAGTCTGTATAATAAAATGATCCCAAAAGTATATAGTAGTCTTGCACGAAGATCTTCTATCTTAAAGATATTTTTTATGGTCTGAAACAGTCTCATGAAATTACAGTATTACAGCGGTTCCCTTTTTTGCTTCAATTGCTTCTATTGCTGATTTGCTGAATGCGTGGGCATGAACTTCAAGTTTTCTTTCAAGAGTTCCTTTTCCAAGGATTTTTACCATAGCATTTTTGGAAACCAGTCCGGCCAGTACAAGTACCTCAAAATCGATTTTATCAATATTATGTGATTCCGCCAGGGTCTGAAGAGTGCTTATATTTATACCCTTATATTCCTTGCGGTTAACATTTTTAAATCCGTATTTTGGAACACGTCTCTGAAGAGGCATCTGGCCGCCTTCGAAACCAATTTTCCTGCTGTAACCTGATCGTGATTTTGCACCTTTATGACCTCTTGTCGATGTACCTCCCTTACCGGAACCTTGCCCGCGACCGAGACGCTTACTATTATGTGTTGATCCTTTTGCAGGTCTTAAGTTACTCAAATCCATAACTTTATTTTGTAAATATGGTTAATATCTTATAAATTTTCAACTTTAACCAGGTGTCTTACCTTCACTACCATTCCCAGAATCTGAGGAGTAGCTTCATGCTCAACACTATGATTCAATTTGTGAATTCCCAGAGCTTCAAGAGTTCTTTTCTGTCTTTCAGGTTTCCCGTTTTTACTTTTCACCTGGGTAATACGAATTTTTGCCATCGCTGTTTTTTACTAACCGTTAAACACTTTATCCATTGTGACACCTCTGTGTTCAGCAACCGTGAAAGCATCTCTCATTTCGAGGAGGGCTGCAAAAGTTGCTTTCACCAGGTTATGAGGGTTTGAAGAGCCTTTCGATTTAGCAAGAACGTTCTTCACTCCCACACTTTCAAGAACTGCACGCATAGCACCACCAGCCTTAACACCGGTACCTTCAGAAGCCGGCTTGATAAATACTTTGGCACCACCGAATTTAGCAACCTGTTCGTGAGGTATTGTACCGTTAATAACTGGTACTTTAATCAGATTCTTTTTTGCATCTTCGATACCTTTTGCAATAGCTGTGGTTACTTCACTGGCCTTACCAAGTCCATGTCCGACAATACCATCTTCATTTCCAACAACAACAATTGCTGAAAAACTAAAGGTTCGTCCTCCTTTCGTAACTTTGGTAACTCTCTGGATGCTAACAAGTCTATCCTTTAGTTCGAGATCGCTTGTTTTAACTTTTCTTATACCGTTTCCCATAATTCATTAGAATTTTAATCCGCCTTCGCGGGCTGCATCAGCCAATGATTTTACTCTGCCATGATATTTATATCCACTTCTATCGAAAACAACTTGTTCAATACCTTTTTCTTTGCATTTGGCAGCGAGAAGCTTTCCGACGAGTTTAGCCTGTTCAATTTTTTTAATACCTGTCTGGGCTGCGATCTCTTTTTCTTTTGAGCCGGCCGACAGAAGTGTAACTCCATTCAGGTCGTCAACAACCTGAACATAAATCTGTTTATTGCTACGATAGACTGCAAGTCTCGGTGTTTCTGCAGTACCGTTTATTTTCTTGCGGATCCTCATTTTGATCCTTGTTCTTCTTTCCAACTTAGTTAAGGCCATGATTTTTTACTTTTACCAGATTAAACACTAGCAGATTTTCCAGCCTTCCTTCTGAGCTGTTCTCCAACAAACTTAATTCCTTTTCCTTTATAAGGTTCAGGCGGACGGAGAGATCTGATTTTTGCGGCAACATGCCCGATAAGCTGTTTGTCGATACATGTAAGGGTAATAATTGGATTAGCCCTTCTTTCAGTTTTAGTCTCGACTTTAACTTCATTCGGGAGCTGAAGAATAACTTCGTGTGAAAAGCCAAGACTCATCTCGAGGTTCTGTCCTTTTGCTTCAGCACGGTAACCTACACCAACAAGTTCCAGTTCTTTTTTGTATCCTTCCGAAACTCCAACAACCATATTGTGAATAAGTGCACGGTAAAGACCATGCAAAGATTTATGATTCTTCGATTCTGATGGTCGTGATAATATGACTTCGTTCCCCACCACTTCGACCTTCAGATCCTTGTCGACTGCCTGAGTCAACTCTCCCAGGGGGCCTTTCACACTAACCATATTGGTATCACTGACATTGACAGTGACTCCTTTTGGCAGGTTTACAGGTAATTTTCCTATTCGTGACATTAAGTTATCCTCCTATTAGTAAACGTAACATAATACTTCACCACCGATTTTCTCTTTTTTTGCCTCTTTGTCGGTCATCAGGCCTTTCGAGGTGGAAATGATTGCAATACCCAGTCCATTCAGAACCCTTGGCATTTCATCAACTCCGATATATTGACGGAGGCCCGGACGGCTCACTCTTTGAATTTCTTTTATTGCAGGTTTCTTGCTCTTTGAATTATACTTCAGAGCAATTTTCAATACACCCTGCGGTCCTTCACCATCGATAACCTTATAGCTGAGGATATAACCTTTTTCGAACAGAATTCTGGCAACCTCTTTCTTAAGATTGGATGCTGGTGCCTCCACTACCTTATGACCGGCCATAATGGCGTTCCTTATTCTGGTCAGTAAATCTGCAATTGGATCAGTCATCTTCTATTATTTAATATAGTTTATAATTATTCTCAATTTACCAGCTGGCTTTTTTTACACCGGGTATAAGCCCGAAAGATGCCATTTCCCTGAATGTTATCCTGCTTACTCCGAACTGTCTCATATATCCTCTTGAACGGCCCGTTAATTTGCAACGGTTATGCATTCTGTTTGGATTAGAATTCCTTGGAAGACGGCTTAGTCCTACATAATCGCCGGCAGCTTTGAGAGCCGCTCTTTTTGCAGCATATTTCTGGGTCAGTCTTGCGCGTTTTACTTCGCGGGCTATCATCGATTCTTTAGCCATATAACTAGTTTTTATTATTTTTAAAGGGTAAACCAAAATGCTTAAGAAGAGCCAATGCCTCTTCATCTGTATCTGCCGATGTGACAAATGTTATCTGAAGTCCCATGATCTTAGCGATCTTATCAAGGTCAATTTCAGGGAAAATGATCTGCTCGGTGATACCCAGAGTGTAATTTCCACGGCCATCGAGTTTTGAATTGATCCCTTTAAAGTCGCGGATTCTTGGCAGCGCAACAGATATCAGTCTTTCGAGAAATTCATACATCCTGTCTCTGCGTAATGTTGTCATTATACCGATAGGCATGTTTTTTCTCAGTTTAAAGTTCGAGATATCTTTTGTTGACATTGTCTGAACAGCTTTCTGACCGGCAATATCCGATAGTTCTTTAACTCCGAATTCAAGTAGTTTTTTATCGGCTATAGCCTGTCCTACCCCCTGGTTGATAACAATCTTTCTCAACTTTGGGACCTGCATTATGGTACTGTATCCGAATTCCTTCATCAATGCAGGGACGATCTCGTCTTTATACTTGGTTTGTAGCGCAGGTATGTACATTACTTGATCTCCTCTCCTGATTTTTTTGAATAACGCACTAATTTATCTTTCTCATTAAGTTTTTTTCCAACGCGTGTGGGTTTGCCGCTTGCAGGATCAATAAGCATCAGATTCGAGATATGAACCGGAGCTTCTTTCTTTATGATTCCACCCTGTGGAGCTTTGGCATTTGGTTTGGTATGTTTCGATACCAAATTGACTCCTTCAACAAGAGCTCTGTTTTTATCTCTGTCTACTTCCAGGACACGACCTTTCTGACCCTTTGATTCACCGGTTATCACCATAACCTGGTCTCCCTTTTTTACATGTATTTTCTTCTGCATCGTTGTGTATTTAAATATATTACAACACTTCAGGTGCTAATGAAACAATCTTCATATACTTGTCGCGCAATTCTCTGGCAACCGGGCCGAATATACGTGTCCCACGTACTTCGTTAACATTGTTAAGAAGAACAACTGCGTTATCGTCGAACCGTATATAAGAACCATCGGGACGACGGATCTCTTTTTTTGTTCTTACAACGACTGCTTTGCTCACTGTACCTTTTTTTGCTTCACCTGAAGGAAGTGCGGATTTCACACTCACGACAATTTTATCACCTACGGTAGCATATCTTTTTTTGCTACCACCGAGTACCCTGATGCACAAAACTATCTTTGCACCTGAGTTATCGGCTACGGACAATCTGCTTTCCTGTTGTATCATGATTACTTAGCTCTTTCGATTATTTCAATTAATCTCCAGGTTTTGTTTTTGCTCAGAGGCCTGGTCTCCGATATACGTACAGTATCGCCGATATTGCATGAATTTGCTTCATCGTGCGCCATCAGCTTTTTTGATTTGTTAATAAACTTGCCATAGATCGGATGTTTAACTTTCCTTTTTATGACGACTACGATGGATTTGTCCATTTTTGTACTGACAACCACACCTATACGTTCTTTTCTAAGATTCCTTTCCATTGATGATCTAGCTATTAGATTTCTTATTCAACTCTCTTGCACGCAATTCAGTCTGCAGACGTGCAATCGTAAGTTTCACATCTTTAACCTTCTGCGGGTTATCAAGAGGAGTGATTGCATGGTTAAGCTTCATTCGAACGAGCATTGTCTTCTCTGTATCGATTCTCTCAAGAAGATCCGGATTGCTTAATTCCTTTATTTCTGAAGTTTTCATTTCTGTTTAAGTTTTATTCCTGTACGTAATCGCGTCTTACAATAAATTTTGTTGTTATCGGAAGTTTCTGGGCACCCAGACGAAGTGCTTCTTTTGCTACTTCATATGGTACACCTTCTGCCTCAAGCAGTATCCTGCCCGGAGTTACCGGTACAACAAATCCCTCAGGTGCTCCTTTTCCTTTACCCATACGAACCTCAGCAGGTTTTTTGGTTATAGGTTTATCGGGGAAAATTCTGATCCACAACTGACCTTCACGTTTCATATGACGCGTTACGGCCTGTCGAGCTGCTTCGATCTGCCTTCCGGTGATCCAGCTCTCCTCAAGCGCCTTGATACCAAATGACCCGAATGCCAGCTGGTTGCCTCTTTGTGCATTTCCTTTCATTCTTCCCTTCTGGGCTCTCCTGAATTTGGTCCTTTTCGGTTGTAACATTGCTCAAATATTGTTAAAAAATTATATACTAAGTCTCTTATTTTTTTGCTTTCCTTTTCAGGTTCTTGCTCTTTGCATTTCTTGCACCGATATTTGGACTAAGGTCTCTTTTACCAAATACTTCACCGTTGCAGATCCAAACTTTTACTCCAAGAAGCCCAACCTTTGTATGTGCTTCAGCCAAAGCATAATCAATGTCAGCACGCAGAGTATGCAATGGAATGCGACCCTCTTTATATGATTCACTTCTGGCCATTTCAGCGCCACCCAGACGACCCGAAATCATTATCTTAATACCTTCTGCTCCCATACGCATTGTAGATGCGATAGACATTTTGATTGCACGGCGGTAAGAAATCTTTCCTTCCAGCTGGCGGGCAATATTATTCGCAACTATGTTAGCATCCAGTTCGGGACGCTTTACTTCAAATATGTTGATCTGAACTTCCTTCTTTGTTATCTTCTTGAGTTCTTCTTTCAGCTTGTCAACTTCCTGTCCTCCTTTACCTATAATGATACCCGGACGAGCAGTATTAACTGTGACAGTAATAAGTTTCAGTGTTCTTTCAATTATTATTTTTGAAAGGCTGGCTTTTGCAAGCCTGGCATTCAGATATTCCCGTATCTTGGTATCTTCAACAAGTTTACCGGAAAAATCTTTTCCACCGAACCAGTTTGAATCCCATCCTTTGATTATACCTAATCTGTTACCTATCGGATTTACTTTTTGTCCCATCTGTTCTAATTTGATGTTTTTTCAACTTCGTTAATCTTACTGTCAAGCACGAGTGTCACATGGTTTGATCTTTTTCTTACCCTGTAGGCTCTTCCCTGAGGTGCTGTTTGGAGTCTTTTCAAAGCACGTCCTCCGTCGACATGAACAAGTTTTACATAGAGGTTACTTTCTTCGACTCTTACACCTTCATTTTTTGCCTGCCAGTTGGCTATTGCTGAAAGGAGGAGTTTCTCCATTCTGCGTGATGCCTCCTGAGAACTGAACTTAAGGATATCAAGCGCCTTGTTTACATCTTGTCCGCTAATCAGATCGGTTACCAATCTCATCTTACGTGGTGATGTAGGACAGTTTCTGAGGATCGCCTGGTATCTGCTTTTGGCGGCCTCTTTTTTCTGGTCAGCTGTATTTCTTTTTCTCGCACCCATTTCTAAATGTTTTATTGTTTACATTACTTATTTATTACCAGAGTGACCCCTGAAAGTACGGGTAGGTGAAAATTCTCCTAATTTATGGCCTACCATATTCTCGGTAATGTAAACGGGGATAAACTTGTTCCCGTTATGAACTGCTATAGTATGTCCTACAAAATCAGGCGAGATAACTGATCTTCTTGACCATGTCTTTATCACCGATTTCTTCTGTCCTTCATTCATTTCAAGAACTCTCTTGCCGAGTTTGAAATCGATGAAAGGGCCTTTTTTTATTGATCTACTCATAATATATCAGCTATTTTTTCCTTCTTTCAATAATAAATTTTGCAGAGTATTTCTTCTTGTCCCTGGTTTTGAAACCTTTTGCAGGAATGCCTTTACGCGACCTTGGATGGCCACCTGAAGCTCTTCCTTCGCCACCACCCATCGGGTGATCGACCGGATTCATAACTACGCCTCTTACTCTTGGACGACGTCCCTGCCAGCGTGAGCGGCCTGCTTTACCTGATCTCTCGAGGTTATGGTCGGGATTAGATACTGTTCCAATAGTTGCACGGCAGGTAGTAAGGATCATCCTTGTTTCACCTGAGGGAAGTTTGATTGTTGCATATTTCCCTTCACGTGCAGATAATTGTGCATAAGTTCCTGCGCTGCGTGCGATTGCACCGCCCTTAGCAGGTTTCAGCTCAATATTATGAATGATGGTACCCAATGGAATATCACTTAGGAAAAGTGTATTTCCGATTTCGGGAGCAACCTCTTTGCCTGACATGATTGTCTGACCAACCTGAAGCCCTACCGGTGCTACAATGTATCTTTTCTCACCATCCTGATATAAAACAAGAGCAATCCTTGAAGAACGATTCGGATCGTATTCGATTGTCTTGACTGTTGCAGGCATGCCATCTTTTTCCCTGAGGAAATCGATAACTCTGTACATCTTCTTGTGACCGCCTCCGATGTATCTCATAGTCCGTTTGCCGTTAACATTCCTTCCTCCTGAATTTTTATGCGGTCGAAGTAAGGATTTCTCCGGCGTAGCACTTGTGAGAGTATCAAAAGTGCTTGCGATTTTGTGTCGCTGACCTGGTGTTACAGGTTTGATCTTTCTGACTGCCATATAGGTTATTAAATATTGCTATAGAAATCTATTTTGTTCCCTTCCGCTAGTGTTACAACAGCTTTCTTTGTTGCTGAGGTCTTTCCTGTCAGAAGTCCCGATTTTGTATTACGGGATTTTATTTTCCCGCCATAACGCATCGTATTTACCGCATCAACTGTAACACTGTACAGTTCTTCAACGGCTTTTTTTATCTGTAACTTATTTGCGCTTTTAGCAACAAGAAAACCATAGCGGTTAAATTTATCGCCCTGGCTTGTCATCTTTTCAGTTACAATCGGTTTAAGCAAAATATTCATTACTCAAAGTTTTCTAGTTTTCAAATGTTGCCTGCAAAACGTCAACTGCGCTCTCCACAAGTATCAATGTTGAAGCCCTCATAATCTTGTAAGTACTTAACTCGCTGGCCATTACAACTTCAACCCCTTGCACATTTCGGGATGACAAATATATATTATTATTTTGTTCTGGTAAAACAAATACTGATTTTTTATTTGCAATATTCAGGTTATTTCCCATTTTGATGATTTCCTTTGTTTTAGGAGATTCAAAAGAGAAGTCTTCCAGTACTATAATATTATTAGTAGATGCTTTATAAGAAAGTGCTGATTTTCTGGCTAATTGTTTAACTTTTTTGTTAAGCTTGAAGCCATAAAACCTTGGTTTAGGACCGAATACCCGGCCTCCTCCTCGAAAAAGAGGGTTTCTGATATTTCCAGCACGTGCAGTCCCGGTTCCTTTCTGTTTTTTGATCTTCCGTGTACTACCTGCTACCTCACCACGCTCTTTGGCTTTGTGAGTACCTTGCCTTTGATTGGCCAGGTACTGCTTTGTATCCAGATAAATGGCATGGTCGTTAGGTTCAATACCGAAAATCGCATCATTGAGATCGATTTTTCTCCCGGTTTCCTTACCGCTAGTATTTACAATTGCTAATTCCATTATTTTGTTATTATTACGTAACCACCTTTTGGACCCGGGACCGATCCTTTTACAATTATAATATCATTCTCAGCCATGAGTTTTACAACTTTCATATCCATAGCCATAACCTTGTTGGTCCCCATATGGCCTGCCATTCTCATGCCAGGTAATACTCTTGATGGGAACGATGAAGCGCCGAGTGAACCGGGGTGCCTGAGCCTATCGCTTTGTCCGTGAGTAGTTCCTCCTACTCCACTGAAACCGTGGCGTTTTACAACGCCCTGGAATCCTCTTCCTTTCGACCAGCCTCTTACATCAACGATGCTATCGGGTCTGAAGAGTTCTGCTGTCAACACATCACCTTCTTTACACTGTCCTTCAGTAAAGCCTGTAAATTCAATGACTTTCCTTTTAGGTGTTGTGTTAGCCTTCTTGAAATGTCCCATTTCAGCTTTGGTAGTGTGTTTTTCCTTTTTATCTTCGAATCCTAACTGCACGGCATTATAGCCATCCTTTTCCACCGTTTTAACCTGTGTAACAACACATGGACCGGCTTGCAGAACCGTACATGGAATATTCTTCCCATTTTCATCAAAAATGGAAGTCATTCCTACTTTTTTACCAATTAATCCCTGCATTTCTTTATTGCTTTACTGGTTTCACACTTTAATTTCTACCTCAACTCCGCTTGGAAGCTCAAGTTTCATCAGTGCATCGATGGTTTTGGGTGTTGAGCTATAAATATCGAGCAATCTTTTGTATGATGAGAGCTCAAACTGTTCTCTTGCTTTTTTGTTAACGAAAGGAGAACGAAGTACTGTATAAATCTTTTTGTGGGTAGGCAGTGGAATAGGTCCGCTGACAACTGCACCAGTTGATTTTACTGTTTTTACGATCTTCTCTGCAGACTTATCCACGAGATTATGATCATAAGATTTCAGTTTAATGCGAATTTTCTGACTCATCTTTTAAAGAATTTTTCCTTTTGTAATTTCTACAATTCTGTTTGATATATCTGCAGGTACCTTTTCATAATGGGAGAACTCCATTGTTGATGTTGCTCGTCCCGAGGTAAGAGTACGAAGTACTGTAACATAGCCGAATTTTTCTGCCAGAGGTACTTTTGCTTTAACTACTCTTGCGCCTGCTTTCGATTCCATACCTTCCACTCTGCCCCTTCTTCTGTTAAAATCGCCGATAACTTCTCCAACATATTCTTCAGGAGTCACAACTTCTGTAGACATGATGGGTTCAAGAATCACAGGATTACATTTGCCTGCAAATTTCCTGAATGCCTGTTTGGCAGCAATTTCAAATGAAAGAGCATCAGAGTCAACCGGATGGTACGAACCGTCTTTGAGTACTACTTTAAGGCTATCGAGAGGGAAACCAGCCAATGGACCGTTTGCCATTGCTTCGCGGAATCCTTTTTCAATTGATGGAATATATTCTTTTGGAATATGTCCGCCTTTCACTTCATTAATAAACTGAAGTCCTCTTACATTAATATCTGCCGGTGCGAGATCAAATGTCATATCGGCAAATTTTCCACGGCCTCCTGTTTGTTTTTTAAATACTTCACGGAATTCTGCAGTGGTTGTAATGGCCTCTTTGTATGCAACCTGAGGTGCTCCCTGATTACATTCAACTTTAAATTCTCTTTTCAAACGATCGACAAGAATTTCAAGGTGAAGTTCACCCATTCCATGAATTATCGTTTGTCCGCTGTCGGGATCAGTTCTTACCTGGAATGTAGGATCTTCTTCAGCGAGTTTGTTCAGTGCCATTGATAATTTATCAACATCAGCCTGGGTTTTAGGCTCGATTGCAATACCGATTACAGGTTCGGGGAAATCCATTGATTCCAGTAGAATCGGTTTATTTATAGCACATAAAGTATCACCGGTTTTGATATCTTTAAAACCAACACCAGCACATATATCGCCGGCTGAAATACTTTCTTTTGGATTCTGTTTATTTGCATGCATCTGAAAGAGACGGTTAATTCGTTCTCTTTTCCCGGTGCGAACATTCAATACTGTGTCGCCTGCCTTAAGAATTCCTGAATAAATACGGAGGAAAGCCAGACGGCCTACAAAAGGATCCGTAGCAATTTTAAAAGCAAGTGCTGCTAGCGGAGCTTCATCATCGGGCTCGCGTATAATTTCTTCGTCATTTCTTGGATCAATCCCAATAACTGAACCTTTATCAACAGGTGAAGGAAGAAATGCAATAACAGCATCGAGAAGACTCTGAACGCCTTTATTCTTGAAAGCAGAACCACATATCACAGGAATTGCAAGTCCGTCAATAGTTGATTTTCTAAGGGCAGTCACTATTTCATCAGCAGTGATAGATGCATGATCCTCAAGGTAGCGTGCAAGAAGAGTATCATCAACATTGGCGACCTCTTCAATAAGCTTACCTCTCCATTCTTCGGCTTCTTCCAGCATATCAGCAGGAACAGGCACAGTTTCGAATGTTGTAACATTAGCTTCATCAGTATGATAGATGAGAGCCTTCATGTCAACAAGGTCGATTACTCCGATGAAGTTCTCTTCAGCACCAATCGGTATCTGAACAGGAACCGGGTTAGCACCAAGTTTCTCCTGAATCTGTTGAACAACGCTGAAGAAATCAGCTCCGGCACGATCCATTTTATTAATAAAGGCTATTCGAGGTACCACATATTTATTAGCCTGTCTCCATACGGTTTCCGATTGAGGCTCAACGCCACCAACTGCACAGAAGACAGCAACGGCACCATCGAGGACCCTTAGGGATCTTTCTACCTCAACAGTAAAATCAACGTGGCCCGGAGTATCGATAATATTAATTTTAAAATCGTCACCCCTATATTTCCAATATGTTGTAGTAGCTGCAGAAGTAATAGTAATTCCTCTCTCCTGTTCCTGAATCATCCAGTCCATCTGGGCATTTCCATCGTGTACCTCTCCCATGCGGTGGGTACGACCGGTATAAAACAGAATACGTTCTGTCGTAGTGGTCTTACCGGCATCGATGTGGGCCATGATTCCGATGTTTCTGGTATATTTCAGGTTCTTATCCATCTAATTCAATTCCTTCTGCCTCTTATTATCAATTAAAACCGGAAATGAGCAAAAGCTTTATTTGCTTCAGCCATTCTGTGGGTATCTTCTTTTTTCTTATAAGCGCCGCCTTCAAGCTTGTAGGCTGCCATAAGTTCTGCGGCCAGTCTTTCAGCCATCGAATGGCCGGTTCTTTTACGTGCAAATGAGATCATATTCTTCATACTAATACTTACCTTCCTGTCGGTTCTGATCTCCATAGGCACCTGGAAAGTTGCACCACCAACCCTGCGGGCTTTTACTTCAACCTGTGGGGTAACATTATCAAGTGCCTGCTTGAATATTTCAAGCGGTGTCTTGCCTTCGCTTTTAAATTTATCGCCGACTATTTCAAGTGAGTCGTAAAAAATCTTAAAAGCCAGATTTTTTTTACCACTAAACATAAGATTATTCACAAACCTTGTTACATACGGATCTTTGTATTTTGGATCCGGTAACAGAATCCTCTTCTTTGGTCTTGACTTTCTCATTATCTTATTCCTTTATTGTTACTTCTTAGGCCTTTTTGCACCATATTTTGATCTTCTCTGAGTTCGGCCATCAACTCCTGAGGTGTCGAGTGCGCCACGAACCAGGTGATAACGAACACCGGGAAGATCTTTAACCCTGCCACCTCTGATCAGAACGATAGAGTGTTCCTGCAGATTATGACCCTCGCCCGGAATATAAGCGTTGACTTCTTTCTGGTTGGTAAGCCTTACCCTGGCTACCTTCCTCATTGCTGAATTAGGTTTCTTTGGTGTTGTGGTGTAAACACGAACGCAAACACCCCTCCTCTGTGGACATGAATCCAGAGCGGGTGCTTTACTTTTATCTACCAGTTTCTTCCTGCCTTTTCTTACTAATTGCTGAATTGTCGGCATATTTCCAATTATTTTAGCATTAAATGTTACTTAAAAAAATGGTTTGCAAAGGTATTCTTTAAATTTTAAAAATCAAATTCACGTTACATTATTTTTTAAAACAATATAAAACACATGCATAAAATACCTGATAGCAATGAATATTCAGGCTTTTAAAAGTGTTATAAATCAATATATCTTACTAAAAATGTAAGTTATCAACAGGTTCCTTCCCGATCTTTCCCAATGAAAAACGTTTTGTAAACTTACTGCGAAAGAAAAAACGGTACTCCTGTATTTCAAAAAACTGCTGCAAAGGAAATAAAAAATTTGTAATTCTCATCGCTTTCTTAAACTGTTTTTAAAAAATTATTATTTTTGTCACCTCCTAAACACAGTATAATAAATAAGTATTACATATAATATCCAGCGAAACATGAAAACATTCCAGGCGGACCAGATTAAAAATATTGCCCTGTTGGGTAACTCGGGTTCAGGCAAAACGACCCTTGCAGAGGCAATGCTTTTTAATGGTGGCATTATTGAAAGAAGAGGCACAATTGAAGGAAATAACACAGTTTCAGACTATCGTCCCATAGAGCACGAAAATGGAAACTCAATCTTTTCGACAGTTCTGTATACTGAATTTCAGAATCATAAAATAAATATTTTCGATACCCCGGGTCTGGATGATTTCAGTGGCGGAGTCATCTCTTCGCTCTTTGCATCCGATTGTGCTGTAATGACAATTAATGTTCAGAACGGCGTTGAAGTGGGAACAGAAATACATTTCAGACACGCTGAGAAAGAGAACAAACCGCTTATTATTGTGGTCAACGGTCTTGATCACGAAAAAGCCAACTTTGAGAAGTCCATTGAAATGCTGAAAGAAAGATTAAGCAGCAATATTATCCTTATTCAGTATCCCGTCAACGAAGGAATTGGATTCAATTCTATCATTGATGTTCTTAAAATGAAAATGTTGCGTTATTCCAAAGACGGAGGAAAAGCAGAAATCGTAGATATTCCGGCTGATCAGGCATCAAAAGCTGCAGAACTGCGCAGCGCGCTGGTTGAAAAAGCAGCCGAGAGTGATGAAGCTCTGATGGAACTCTTCTTTTCTAATGATTCTCTTACCGAAGATGAAATAAAAAAGGGTATTGCCAAAGGATTGAGAACAAGGGGTCTGTTCCCTGTCTTATGCCTTTCATCAAAAAATAATATTGGCGTTGACCGCCTTATGGAATTCATTGTAAACGAGACCCCCTCAATTGCAGATATGCCTCTCCAGATCAACAGTAAAGGAAATGAAGTTAAACCGGTTTCCACCGGACCAGCTTCAGTTTATGTATTCAAATCATCAATTGAAGAACATATAGGTGAGATACATTATTTCAGGGTATATTCCGGAAAAGTTACCGAGAACCTCGATGTAGTGAACAGCAATAACGGGACTAAAGAAAGACTGGCACAATTATATGTTTCCGCAGGTAAAAACAGAACAAGGGTGCCGGAACTTCAACCTGGTGATATCGGAGCATTCGTTAAACTGAAAAATACAAAAACAGGTCACACACTGAATGTTCCCGGGAATGACTGGAAATATGAAGGTGTTAAATTCCCCGAGCCCAAATACAGGACAGCTATCAAAGCTCAAAGTGAAAGTGACGATGAGAAATTGGGTGAAGCATTGAATAAAATTCATCTTGAGGATCCAACAATCGTTATTGAATACTCAAAAGAGCTGAAACAGATAATTGTTCACGGTCAGGGTGAATACCATCTAAATATAATGAAGTGGCACCTTGATAATATTTATAAAATTCATACCAACTACAATCCTCCCAAAATACCTTACCGTGAAACAATTACTAAGTCAGCACAGGCCGACTACCGCCATAGGAAGCAATCTGGTGGTGCAGGTCAGTTTGGTGAGGTTCACATGATTATTGAGCCTTATGAAGAAGGCTCCAAAGAAGCAACCATGCAAAAGATTAATGGTAAAGACATAAAGATTTCAGTACGCGACAAAGAGGAAATTACTCTGCCATGGGGTGGAAAACTGGTATATGTAAACAGTATTGTTGGAGGTGCAATTGATGCACGCTTTTTGCCTGCAATCCTTAAAGGAATAATGGAGAAAATGGAGACAGGACCCCTCACCGGATCGTACGCCCGTGATATAAGGGTTTATGTTTATGATGGGAAAATGCACCCTGTCGACTCAAACGAGATCTCTTTCCGTCTTGCAGGAAGAAATGCATTCAGTCAGGCTTTCAAAATTGCCGGACCAAAAATACTGGAACCTGTGTATGATGTTGAAATTATGGTTCCATCCGACCGTATGGGCGATGTTATAAGTGATCTTCAGGGCAGACGCGGAATGGTTCTTGGTATGGCAAGTGAAAAACGCTTTGAGGTTATTAAGGCAAAAGTACCTCTTGCAGAAATGAATAAATATTCAACCGCGTTGAGTTCAATTACCGGAGGACGTGCCATGTATACAATGAAGTTTGCCGAATATGCCCAGGTTCCGGGTGATGTACAGGATCAGGTTATCAAGGCATACTCTGAAGAAGAAGAGGAAGAATAGAAAAAAATTTCGGACAAAAATATGTAGAGACGCCCAATTTGGGCGTCTCTATTATTATACACAAAATTTTTTATTGATATATCAAAATTTAATTACAAGCCAATATTTTGAGACGCCCAATTTGGGCGTCTCTACAGTTATTATCCTAAACCATCTTCAGCACATCCCATACAAATGCTCTGATACCCACTTCAGTGTTGATGGAATCGATCTTCTTGACTTTCTCAAGGACTATATCTACAAGTTTATCATCTACAATGGTCAAAACGCTTTTATTTATCTCGGGCCAGGCATGGGTACCAAGATGTGGAACACCTGTGTCTGAGCCTCTGCCCTGAACATTTTCCCAGAGTGAATAACCTTTTATAGCAAGTTTATCGAGCATATATTCTACCTTCTCGGTATGAGCCTGATTATATATTATCATTATTGCTTTCATAATATAGGATTTAGTTCTTCGTACTACTTGTGATTTCCATTGCCATTTCCATTCATGAAATCCATTTCAGAATAGATATTAAGATTTTTATTGCGTTCACCATGCTTTGAGAAAATTGCGTAAACCACGGGAACGAGAACAAGGGTTACCATAGTTGAAAAAACCAAGCCTCCAATTACGGCGACTCCCATTGGGCTCCAGAGTTCCGATCCCGATCCTTTGCTCATCGCGAGCGGCAACATACCGAGGATAGTTGTGGCAGATGTCATAATAACAGGTCTTAGACGCGATCGTCCTGAAATTGCAATGGCTTCATATAGCTCATGTCCCCTCTCTCTCATAAGATTGATAAAGTCGACAAGTACAATTGCGTTTTTCACAACTATCCCAATAAGCATAACCGCCCCGATACCTGAAATTACACTAAGCGGTGTGTTAGTGAAGAACAATGCCATCGCAACTCCCGAGAATGCAAATGGTATCGAGAACATAATAATAAATGGCATCTTCAGCGACTCAAATTGAGAAGCCATAATGAGGTAGACCAGAATCAGGCTTATCATCATCAGCATGGCAATATCCATGAATGCATCCATTTGCTCTTTGATAGCTCCTGAAATCTGAACCATTACACCTGCTGGCATTGTTGTACTGTCTATAGCTTTTTGTACATCAATCTGGATGTCGGTCAATGACCTCTTATAAGGAGTAAACGAGACCCTTACAATACGTTCCTTGCGCTTACGCTCAATACTTGGAGGTGACCAGTATTCCTTTATCTGGGCAATTTCACCAAGTCTTATGATCTGGCCCATAGGGTTTGTGATCCCAATATTTTCAATATCCGTAAGAGTGCTTCGTGAGTCTTTCTTAAAGCGAACGACCACATCATATTCATCACCGAACTGACGAAGCCTTGTTGCCGTGAGTCCGTCGACCCTGTTTTTAACTACCGACGATACCATTGCTGTATTAAGCCCGTTTGCACTCATCTTATTCTGATCAAATACTATCTGAAGCTCGGGTTTGGATTTTGCACGGCTTATCTTAACATCCTTTGTTCCAGGAATATTTTTTATCTTGTTTGCAAGTTCTTCAGCAACAATGTTGGTTTCAGATATATTATATCCATAGACCTCCACATCAACTGAACTTCCACCGAAACTTCCCATATTATCAGAAGTGCTCAGAGTAAAGTTGACAATCTCCGGTCTTTTGGCAAAATCGGCCCTCATTTCTTCAACGATCTCAAATACTGATTTTTTTCTTGCTTCAATAGGTACAAGACTCAGATTGTAAGCTATCGTATGTGTACCTCCGGCATTAAATATTGAAGCGAAACCACCCTGATCATCAGAACCTGTCGATGTTGATATAATCTTCACTTCAGGATATTTCTTTCTGATAAGGTCATCAAAATAATTTGAGGTTAAGATAGTCTGATCAACTCTTGTTCCTGTCTGCAGTTCTATATTTGCTGTAATTCTCGATTCATCGGCTTGCGGAAAAAATTCAGTTTTTATTATCGAGAATAAGCTCATTGAAGCGATAAAGATCACCAGTGCTCCAATTGATATGACTGTTTTATGATGGAGCGCCCATCTCAAAGTTCTTTCATAAAAATGATCAAGATTGTCAAGCCATTTCCTGATACTTCCGTCATATGTCCAGAATTTGGCATCCTTTTTAATCGGATACCACTTCAAAATAAGGGAACTCAGAGTCGGAGTCAGTGTAATAGCAGCAAAAACCGATGTTATAATGGTTATTGTCACAATCATACCTAATTGCTTGAATAAGACACCGGTAAGACCTTTAATAAATGTAAGCGGGAAAAAAACAGCGACTACTGTGAGCGTGGTAACAATTACAGCAAGCCATACTTCATTGGTCGCATAAATTGATGCCTCTCTCGGCCGGCTTCCCCTTTCTATATGTTTAGTGATATTCTCAAGAACCACAATAGCATCATCCACCACCATCCCGATAGCTATTGACAACGAGGTAAGTGAGATAATATTTATTGAGGCTCCCGTTATAAACAGATATATGAATGCCACAATCAGGGATATAGGAATAGTGAGGATTACTATAAAGGTGGCTCTCCATCTTCCAAGGAAGAACAGCACTACCAGCACAACAAAAATTGCTGCATAACCCAATGTTTCCGTAAGGTTGCTGATGGAGCCCTTTATGAATGATGCGCTATCAAAAAGCTTTTCTATTTTTACGTCCTGTGGCAGATCCTTTTTAAGAGTCGTCAGGGCCTTTTCAATTTCTTTGGTTACTTTAACAGTATTGCCGCCTGACTGCTTCATAACGTACATACTCATTCCCTTTGCGCCGTTGATCTTTGTATCGAGTTTGGATTCCCTGATTGTATCCCGTACTTCTGCTATATCTTTCAGGTAAACGCTATTCCCATTGAAATTACTGATTACCAGATTCTTTACTACTTCACTTTCAGGAAATTCACCTTGTATACGTAACGGATAATCGGTTTTACCCATCTCAATATAACCGGCAGGCATATTCATGTTTTCCGCCCTGATCACATTTCCAATCTGTTCAATTGAAAGATTATAGGCTTCCATCTTCCTTGGATCCACATCGATATAAACCTTTCGTCCTGGAACTCCGGCAAGAGACACTGATCCGACACCTTCAATCCTGTTTAAAGGGTTAACAATTTTTTGGTCAAGAATCTTTTCAAGACCTGCATAACTCTCCTCTGCTGTTATAGCGTAGAAGACTATAGGCATCATGCTTGTTGAGAATTTCATGATTGTAGGCTTTTCGCAATCTTCAGGCAATGCTCTTTCAGTAAAACTGAGAGCACTCCTTATATCGTTCGAGGCTTCATCGAGGTTCGTACCATATTCAAAGTTCATAAACACAACTGATGTAGCATCACTGGATGTTGAGGTTATCTCTTTAAGCTTGCTTACAGAGTTCAGGGCATTTTCAATAGGACGTGTTACGTTGGATTCAATATCGGAGGCACTGGCACCTGGATAAGTGGTTAATACCACCACGTAAGGCAATTCCATCTCGGGATACAGGTCCACAGGTAACTGGGTAAGTGAATAGATACCCATAACCATCAGACCGACAAAAATCAGTATGGTTGTTACGGGTCGTTTTACGGAAGCACTATATATACTCATTTTTTTATAGTTGAATTTCTGATAATTACATTACTATCTCGATTTTATCGCCATTGATCAGTCGTGCCTGACCCTGAGTTACAAGATTATCGCCTTCCTTCAGATTATCAGATATTATCTCAAGCTGGTCATCAAACCTTTTTCCAATGGTAACTTCGATCCTCTGTGCAAGTTTTGTCCGCTCAATAAAAACAAAACGGGTGTTGGTACCCTCCTGTACAAGTACGGTATTTGCAGGTACAACAAATGTTTCAACTTCTCCAAGATCCATGGATAACCTTACGAACATTCCCGGCTTAAGAAGATCATTCCTGTTAGGAAGTTCAAGTTCCACATTAAAAGATCTTGTTCCTGAATTAATAGTAGGAGAAATTCTGTATACAGTACCTGTAAATTTTTCATTCTTATAAACATCGGCTGTGACTTCAGCTTTCATGCCTTTCTTAATCAAAGGGTAGTATTGCTCTGAAATGCTGACATTTACTTTCAGGGGATTAACCTGCATTACTGTAACAACAGCCGACCTTCCGGTAAGTGTGGTTGGTGATCCTGAATACATCTCACCATTTTCAAAGTATTTACCTGTAACGATTCCGACAAAAGGTGCTTTCAAAAGGGTGTTTTCCTCCATGAAATCTACATTTGTTTTTGTAACATCATATTGGGTCTTCATCTGGTCGTATTGCTGTTGCTTTGCACTCCCTGTTTTTAACAAAGTGTCAAGACGTGACAGATCTTTTGAGAGACTGCTAAGCTGCAGTTTTAACTGAAAGAGCTGGGTACGATCCATCAGGAAAAGTTTATCATTCATATTAACCTTATCTCCTACTTCAACATATATCTTATCAATTCTGCCTGGTGTTGACGGGGCCATATTCACCTCTTCGAAAGGAAGTATGGTAGCCGTGTAGTCAATTGTCCTTGCAATTTTGT
>Ga0208079_1000067_pt1 | contig 57055 bp, 54 predicted proteins | sample NGESurdeep092012_5_FD_184474 | JGI IMG/M metagenome (GOLD analysis project Ga0208079, IMG submission 184474) | Arctic peat soil microbial communities from Barrow, Alaska - NGEE Surface sample 210-2 deep-092012 (SPAdes) | ecosystem: Environmental > Terrestrial > Soil > Wetlands > Peat ... | reverse complement strand
ACACGGGGTTGACCAACGGGCAGATCTACTATTACTTCGTCATGGCGGTCAACAGCGTCGGCCCAGGCCCCCCAAACGAAGTCTCAGTCACTCCCGTCGCAACATGCGCACTGACTTGCTCTGCTGATGTACCCGGGAGCGGCGTCGCCGGCGCACTGCTTTCATTTGTCGTTAGTTCTTCCTCGTCGAGTTCGTGTGCGGGCGCCGTCGGGCAATCGTGGACGTTCGGTGACGGCACCACTGGCAGTGGCTCTTCGGTCACACACGCGTACAGCACCGCTGGGGTCTTCAACTGGACGCTGACGGTCAGCCAAAGCGGTTCCACCTGCGTTCGCAACGGGAGCCTTTCGATCGGGAGCGCAACGTCGGGCCTCCCGACGATCGACTACCTCCGTGCCAATCGTGACCAGATCGCAGTCGGCGGGACTTCTGACCTCACATGGAACGTCCGGAATGCCTCGACGGTCATATTCCAGGGATTCGGCAACGTCGCCGCCAATTCCGGCATCACCGTGGCCCCGACCGACACAACTACCTATAAGCTGATCGCCACAAACAGCGCTGGCTCGCAGACTGCAACGTCAACCGTTCGCGTCGATTCGATTTTGAATGTATCCATCCGCGCCGACCAGATTGCCGGCCCCATGCCCCTTGACGTCTCGTTTACGACACTCGTCTCCGGCGGGGTGCCCCCGTATCGCTATCAGTGGTCGTTCGGCGACACGTCTGCCCAGACGACGCACCGGTGGGCGACCGCAACGCCCGAAGATGTTAGCTGCGCTGTCACAGACGCCCGCGGGAGCGTCCAAACGAGCAACATATTGCAGATCGTTGCCTCATCAATGAGCGCAGGTATCCAGCTTGAGTTTTTCGATCAGAAGCCAACCAATTTGGTGGCGGCCTGCCCCTACTGTCGAAACGGAGCATCCGCAGACGGGGTGACGACGGTTGAAGTACGTGCAACGACGGCCAAGCCAGGATTCGTCAGGTTTAGTTTTGTCCGGAAACTCGACGGTGTCGCGCACGAGGGCCCTGACGCGGATGGCGGCCTTTACCCGACTATCGCTTCGACCGGGCTTTGCGCTGCCTCGGCCACGGTGCACAGCAGCTCGACAAGCGGTACGTTTGTGGCCTCAGCTTTCTATCACGTTCCGGACGACTTTAATGGAACGACTGACGACGAATTCGAACGCATCTTGGACTTTTCGGCACACCTCGCCGGAGATGACGGATCGGTTGGTGACATCAAAAACATCGCCTTTCACCTTCGCCGAACGCCCGTCGTGTTCGTGCACGGTATCTGGGGCTCCGCCTCGACGTGGAGCGACCTTCCTCTCGCGAGTGAGTTAGTGGCAAGGCGAGACGCTACATATTCGACATGGGACGGCACCAGTTCGATCAGGTCCGGTGCTACTCAAGCGCGCCATGATTTTGACCTAGCTCTGTACCGGCGAAGGATGGACCTTATCGCTGCCTCCCGTGTGGATGTCGTTGCGCACAGTATGGGCGGCCTGATTACGAAGCAGATTGCTGCCGGCGGGTACGACGGCTCGAAAGCCGATGACAGCACCATGGTGCACAAATTGATAACGCTGGATACGCCTCATTTCGGGAGCGCCCTCGCTGATTTTATTGTTGCAAACAGAAATGACTTCTTCATTAAGCACTTTTTTCTCCCGCACTTTCCGATCGATACGGGTGCGGCAGACGACCTGCGAATCACAGCGGGGGGGGCAAGCGCACGGGCACTGAGCACGGGAAGCCTCCGAGCTCATTCGATAGTCGGCATAGCTTCAGACGACGAGCCGTGTGACGCCACTGTTAATGTTAAGAACCGACTTCCCGAGCTTGTCACCTGGTTATGCGGGGAGCTTCACCCGGAATCGCATAACGGTATCGTCTCGAACTATGCATTCGGGTTCCCCTTCTCGACAGTTGACGAGTGCAAGCGCTGGCTCTTGACTCGGGTCCTTAACAATCACTTCAACGACGAGATTGTAGACGATGAGAGTCAACGCGGTGGTTTGTCAAGCGCAGTCTCGCGGTTCGACAGCGGATCCGCAACTGGTCAGCATAGATGTGTTGCCGCGCACATGAACGTCACCTCCAATGATGGGGTGTCGCGAAGAGTGAAGACACTCCTTAACCAGTCGGCCGTTACCGGCCCGTTCGAGGGGTACGCTCTTCCCCCAACCAGTGTAATCAACCGCACGCTGAGTACAGAAGGCGAGAGTACCTTCGCGCTATCGTTCATTTCACGGCGACCGACGGCCAGCGAGGCGATCTCAGTCTCGGCGCCGATCGATGGTCAAGTCGTGAATCCGGGAGACGCGATTGAGGTCTCGGTGATGGCGTCACCCGCATTCACAAAGGCATTCGTCGCGACGCCAGATCAGATTGCCTCTACATCGGTGCAGCCATTCCGGGCGCGAATCGACATTCCTGCCACCGCGATTGGGCAGTATACGATCGGAGTCCGGGCGGACACCGCGACCGGCGACAGCGCAACGGCGTCGATCACGCTGAACGTCACGCCGAATGCGCTGGTCGCCAGTCTCGTCGTCCGGCCACTTGAGTTCTTCTTGAATGTCGGCGACACCGTGAAGCCTCGCGTCAGCGGCGTCTTCGCCGATGGTGTGACCCGGGATCTTTCGCGGTCGACGACCGTCGTGTTTGCCTCTAGCGACCCGTCCGTCGTGAGCGCGCTCCCGGACGGCACTCTGAAAGCGACCGGAGCTGGCATCGCATGGGTGACGGTGTCTGCCGACGCCGCCTCGGCGGAGGTCCTCATCAACGTCACGCTGTTCTGCTACACGCTTTCGACGGGGGTGATTTCGGACGGGATGGGAAGCGTGACGGTGAACACGGCGTCGAACTGTACCGGGGGCTACACGGCGAACACCGAGATCAGCCTGACGGCGAACCCGCTGTCCGGATACACGTTCACCGGGTGGTCGGGAAGCGGAGGGACCTTCTCGAGCAGCTCCGCGAACCCGACGACCTTCACGATCACGGGTAGTGCTAGCGTGACGGCGACATTCACCTTGAACCCTCAGACCCTGACGGTGACCAAGGTCGGGACGGGGACTGGAACGGTGACGAGTAGCCCGTCAGGAATCAGCTGCGGGGCAACGTGTTCGGCGGCCTTCAACTCTGGCTTGGTGGTGACGTTGATGGCTTCCGCGGATGCAGGGTCGAGCTTCACCGGCTGGAGCGGGGATTGCGCGGGCTCAGGAGTCTGCCAGGTGACGATGAGTCAGGCTCGGACCGTGACGGCGACGGTGACGGTGGCGCCGGCCGGTCCGGCGGGCCTCTTCTACACGTTGACGCCGTGCCGAGTCCTTGACACGAGGAACCCGACCGGGCCGCTGGGCGCACCGTCATTGCAGCCATACGAGACGCGGAACCTCAACGTCGCTGGGGTATGCGGCGTTCCGAGCGACGCGATCGCGATCTCGGCGAATCTCACCGTCACGAACGTGGGGGCGACGGGCGAGCTCGTGGTGTTCCCGTCGGACATCTTGCGGCCGAACACGAGCGTGGTCAGCTTCCGACCGGGTCGCGCCCGGGCCAACAACTCGATCGTCTCCTTCTCGAAATCGGGTACGACGTTCTCCGTCTTCAACAACTCCGCGGCTACCGTGGACTTCATCGTGGACGTGAATGGAGTCTTCCGGTAGGAGGTAGGACCCGGCGCCCGGAGACGTCTTTTCGGCCGGTACCGAGCCATTCCGGAGGCGAGGATGGAGCGGACCGGGTGGGGTTGCCGGTATAGGGAAAGCGCGGGCGGGCGTCAAACGCCGGCCAGGCGGCGAGTCCCGGACGGTTGCTAAGATCCGGTCTCAAGTACGGAGGACCAGCCATGGACGGAACAAATCTTCTCGAATCTCTCTTCCGCTGGGCCCACGTCGTCGCGGGCGTCCTGTGGATCGGGCACCTCTGGTTCTTCAACTTCGTGAACTCGAACTTCGTCCCGACGATGGACGGCGACACGAAGGAGAAGGTCGTCCCCGAGCTGATGCCCCGCGCGCTCTGGGCGTTCCGCTGGGGTGCCGCCTGGACATGGATCACGGGCCTCGTGCTCCTCGGCCTCGTCTACTACAACACGGGCCTCCTCTTCAAAGACCCAGGCGTGAAGACGTGGGGCACCGGCGGCATCGCCGTCCTCGTCGCGCTCCTCTTCTTCGCGGTCTATGACCCGCTCGTGAAGGCGATCGCGAAGACAGAGATCCACTTCTGGCTCGGCCTCGTCGTGGCGACTGCGGCGGTCTACTTCTTCTCGCGGTTCGCCGGCTTTGGCTTCCGCGGCACGGCGATCCACCTCGGCGCCATGTTCGGGACGATCATGGCCGCGAACGTGTGGATGCGCATCTGGCCGGCGCAGAAGAAGATCATCACGGCCACGAAGAACGGCGAGAAGCCGGACCCCGCGGTCGCCGCGCTGGCGGGTCTGCGCAGCAAGCACAACACGTACATGTCCGTGCCGCTCATCTTCATGATGATGTCGCAGCACGCGACGTGGGCCGCGAGCTACGAGTGGACGCTGCCGCTCGTCGTCCTTCTCGGCTGGGGCTTCACGTACTGGATGTACCAAATCGGCAACGATCCGCCCAAGGATTCCAAGGATTCGTCCTAGTTCTCAGGCTTGCTCAATAGTCACGAAACCCACCGCAAACAGGGGCAGGCGCGAACACGGTGCCTGCCTCTTGGTTTCTCGGCGCTCCCGTCCGTTCTCAGGCGTCACCGCACTTCGGGGGCTCCGTGCACAGTGCGGTGCACGAAATTTAGGAGTAGGCTTTCCATGCCGGGCGCCAGTTGGGGGGTAGCTCCTCTCGACCAAGCGGCACCCTCGCCCCGCGGCACCCGGCGTTCTTTTCCTAGCGCGAGGAAGGTGAGGGACCGTGCGAGCGGAAAAGAAACTGACCCGGAAGACAAGGCCGCTTCGGGTTCCTCCGCCCGAGCCGGAACGCGACGCGATGATCCTCGCTCTCGCGCGCCAGGCGGAGGAGACGCTCTTACCAGACGAATTGAAGGCCCTCGTCCGCCTCCTGAGAGCGGCGATCGCCAAGATTCCGAAACGGCCCGGGTCGATGGTGGGAAGGTGGAGACGGCGAATGAGAGAATTCGAAATTCTCAGTGCGTATGGCGACCGCTTCCTCCTCGACCATGACGAAAAGGAGAGGCGGGCGAAGGCGCTTGGATACACCTCCAACCCCAGCGAGGCGCTGGACGCATGGGAGAGTCTTAAGCGCGAGGCCCTACGAATGTTCGCCCGCGCCAGAGCGAGAGGGCTGATCTTCTAGGGTGACACTTTTCGAGCGATCGCAGTAAAGCTGTCACTTTTAGCGAGTCAGAAAAAACTCGATCATGTTCTACATGGACATGGTCGAAAGAAAGCCCGTTGTTCCCGCCGCCGTCGACGCGGGGTGCAGCCCCGCCACTGTAGTCCGCTACGTCCGAGCCGGCCGCCTCGAGTGCGAATGGGACCGCGGACGCCGCCTCGTAAGCGTTGAGCGCCTCCGCGAGCTCCTCCGTGAGCCGCCTCGGGCGCGCGCGCTCGCCGCATCGGGGCTCCCGTGAAGACGACCGCCGAGCGCGCCGCGGAATTCCTCGAGCGCGCGGGAATCGCGGGCGGGGAATGCCTGCGCGGGCAGAGCATCAAGGAGGCGTCGCGGAACCTCGGCTACAGCCCCGCGAAGACCTACCGACTCGTCGAAGAGAATCGAATTCAGCACGTAAAGGGAGGGGCACCCGGCTCCGCTGTCCGCATTAATTGGCTTTTCATCGCTGATTTCTTGGCCGAGAACGAGCACGGCAACGGCGAGACGAAGCCGCGCCTCGTGGCGGCGGGAGCGGCCCCGTGAGGCGGCCTGAAAAGCGAAATCCGCCGATGACGCCGGCGGACTCGCGAATCCCGAAACTGATCCCGGATCGCATCGTACCACGTGAGGCCCGGCCGTGAGCGCGGTCGGCAAGCCCGATCGCTGGCCCCGGTTCGCCGACATCCAGACGCTCACGATCCTCAAGCGGCACGCGCGCTACAGGATCGCGGCCGTCCTCCGCGAGTGTGCGGGCTCGAGATACGTGGCCCTCGTCGGGCAGATGCGCGTGACTGATACGGGCACATGGCGGCTCGCGCGGACGTTCAACGTAAGGGCCGACGAGATCGACGACTTGATCGACGCGCTCGAGCGGGCGAAGGAAATTCTGTGAGCGTCTCCGCCATTCCCGCCGAACTGCGGGCGCTGCCGCAATGGGTGAGATACAAGCTCGTATCCGACGAACCGAAGCCGCGAAAGATTCCGGTCCGTCCGTCAGATCCCGACTGCGCATCGAGCACTGACCCGGCGACGTGGGGGACATTCGAGGACGCTCTTTCCCAAGTTGGCCAGCACGGAACGTGCGGCGTCGGCTTCGTTTTCTCAGAGGACTACTTCGGGATGGACCTCGATGGCTGTCTGACTGAAGAAGGAATCCCCGACGCGAAGGCAGCCGCGCTCGTCGAGGGATTCGCGACCTACACGGAGATCAGCCCGAGCGGGACCGGCCTTCACCTGATCGGGCGCGGCTCCCTCAACGGGCATCGCGGTATGAACCGGGGCGGAGTAGAACTGTACGACCGCGGGCGTTACTTCACAATGACCGGCAACGCGCTCCCTGGCGCCCCGCCGACGATCGCCGAGTGTCAGATGGCACTTGACGCACTCGTCGCGAAGCTGGACCCGCCGAAGCCCCCGCCTCCTCCCGTGTCTCCTCGGCCCCGGAGATCGGACGATCAAGGCCGCATCGTCGAACGTGCACGCGCCTACGTCTCGAAGATGCCGGCCGCGATCTCCGGCCAGGGCGGCCACGAGGCGACGTTCCGCGTGGCGATCGCGCTCGCGAAGGGCTTCTCTCTCGACGCCGGAACGGCGCTCGATCTCCTGCGCGACTTCAACGCGCGATGCGATCCGCCGTGGTCCGAGAAGGAGCTCATCCACAAGATCGAGGACGCGGGCCAGGCCGACGTGCCGGACGGCTACATCCTTGAGAGGTACGAGCCGAAGAGCGAAAAAAGCACACAGAAGAGTGATTCACCCGTGCCAGGCGCGGGCGCGAGCACTACTACCGGAAGTAACGTCTCGAAAATCTGGACGCCCACGTATGACGTGGCGGGCATTCTCGGGAAGTCCGGGGCCGGCGGCCCGAGATTCAAGACAGGAATCGAGACGCTCGACGAGCGCCTGACGCTGCGAACGGCCCCGACGAACATCGGCACACCGGGCGGGCGAATCATCGGCTTCATCGGCTCCTCGGGCTCGGGGAAAAGCGTGGCGATCGATCAGTGTGCCCTCAACCTGGCGAGACAGAAGCTCCGCGTCGCCATGCTCGTCGTAGACGAGCCCCGCGAGGACCCCGCCGAACGCATCGGCCAGGGGCTCGGCTTCCGCCACGCGGAACTGAATGCCGAGTACCCGAAGACGATCGAGCGGGTGCGAGAGAAGCAGGCGACACTCGACCTCTCAATCCTGCCCGATGAAGACGCGCCGAAAATGCCTTCGATCGAGGACGCGGCCGCGTTTCTCCTCAGTGTCCCAAACGACCTCGGACACGTCCTAGCGGTCGACGGGCTCCACACCTGCCGCTCGGCGACAGAGCGCGACGACGACGCACCGCGCATTCGGATCGAGACGCGGATGAACGTTTTCCGCGCGCTCCGGCTGAAAGGGATCCTCGTGCTTTTCACGGCCGAGGCGAGCCGCGGCGCCTATGCGTCCCGCGACGTGTCGAAGAGAACATCCGCGATGGCGGCCGGCGCCGAGAGCCGCTCGATTGAATTCGGCTCGGACGCGCTGCTCTTTCTGGCGTGTGAAGGCGACAGGATCACCGTCGAACTCCCGAAGAATCGCATCGGGAGAAAGAAACAGCCGTTCTCCCTCCGGCTCGACGCCGGCTCGGCATCCCTCCTTCCAATGTCGGACGAGGCCCTGGCGAGCGAGGCCGAGGGAAAGCGGACCGAGTACCTCCTCCAGTTCGAAGACAAGATCGTGAAGCTCCTCGCGAAGGCTCCGAAGGGGCTCTCGGCCAACGCGATCGAGGGAGAGCGGCTCGGGAGACGAGACGACATTCGAGACGCACTTCGTGGCGCCTGCGACAAAGGGAAGGTGGAGAAGGAATCCGGGGCCCGAGGAGGGGGGTTTCTCTACCTCCTCCCGGCCGGGAAGGCCTGTCTATGAGTCAAGTTCGCGAAGCTCGCGGAAGTTCGCCGAAGTTCGCGGACGGCGAGGTAGCGCGAGAACCCGCCGAAGTTCGCGCGACCTTTAGTAAGGGCGCGAACTGGCGAGGTTCGCACGGGGTATCCGGCGAAGTCGAAGTTCGCCGAGAAAGGTGGCCGTCATGACCGACCCTCTCGAATTCGGAGACCTTCTCCGAATCGCCCGCGCCGTCCACACCGACACGGTCACCGTCTGCCGGATACTGGCCGACGCCACAGACACGCCCCAGGCTCGCCAGGTCCGCGCCTTGGCCCTCGAGGCTCTCTCCCGGGCAATCCCCTCTCGTCGCGTCCGCGTGGTCCCACAGGGGGCCGTACGATGACTCGTTTCCGCCTCTTCGCCGCCTCTCTCATCGGGAAAATCGTGCGTCCCTTGTTGGGCGCGAGCGCGCGCCTTCTCGCAGGCCTGCCCGAAGCGCCCTCATCTGCCGAGCCGTCGTGCACGGAGCCTGAAAGCGGCGCCCTCGTCCCGGCCCCCACCTTCGACGAAATCGCCTCCGCGCTCCACAGATTCACTCGAGAACGCGCGCCGCTTTTCCCGGGCGAGGCCGTTGCCCTCGCGCTGTACGTCGCCGCTTTTTCTGAAGCGGTCGCTCCCTCGCTCGCGCGATACCTTGCCGCAATCGCCCCCCCACCGCCGCCGCTCGAACCGCCGTCGAAAGATGACGTCGTGAACTGAAGGAGAACGCACTTGCCAACCAGAGAAATTGTCATAAAAGTTGCATTAGAAGGACTTACTGACGCCTCGACACAGGCCGACTCCTTCTCCGGCTCGCTGAAAGGTGTCGGCGACGCGGCGGCAGCCGCTACCACGCAAGCCGCGCCTCTCGGCGATGCGGTCACCACGATCGGCACAGCCTCGAAGACTACGCAGACCTCGACCGATGCTTTCTTCGACTCGCTGAAAGCGGCCGCCACGCGCGCCACGCCGCCAGTGCAGGCCGTAGTCCCGCCACTGACGGCCATTGAGATCGCCTCGAATACTGCGACGGCGGCAATAGAGAAGCTCGGAAACGTGACGGGCATCCGCGGTCTCTCGATGGCGATCGCGCAGTCTCAGATCGACATGGAGGCTTTCAAGAAGGCCGCCGATGCGGCCGCTGCATCAGGCCAGACGGTCGGTCCGCAGATCAGTGTGGCCCTGAAGACCATGCAGACGGACATCGATGCGGCCACGGTGAAACTCGGCACTCTCCGAAAGGCGCAGGCGGATGTCGGCGCCGCGGCGGCCGTCGCCGGGTCACAACTCGACTCACTGAGGACGCGCGCGGGGTCTCTCACGTCCATGTTCGATTCGATGGAGAAAACTGGAACCGGGCTCACGAAGACGGTCGGACAGATTGGTCTGGGTGTCGGTATCGCGAGCATGGCTTTCGTAGGAGCGGAGGCGGCAGGCAATGCTCTCGGAAAAAGTCTTCTGTACCTAGAGGAGCAATATTCCGCGCTGCGAGATCGGCAGATGAAGGCCGCGGACTCGTCGAACCTGATGCAGAACGCGCTCAACGCCGTGGCTCAGGGGCACATCAAACTCGGCAACAACATTCAGGAGACGATCCGGAACTATGAAATCTACATCGCGTCGAGCGGGAAGGCGGGCATCGCGACCGAGGCGTTCAACGAGGCGTTGAAGAAGATCCAGCCTCCGAAGAATCTTCAGGAGGCAACCGCGAACATGGATGCGTTCGCCATCGCGCTCCAAGCCGCTAACGCAAAGGGCATCGAGAGCACCGCCGCGTTCATGACTGAGAATAAGAAGTCTCTCGATATGGTAGTGGCGGGGTACACGAACCTTGGGCAACTCGTCCCGGTCGAATTTCAGCGCATTGTCACGGCGCAAAAGCAAGCCGTCGCCGCGCAGAAGTTGCTCTCGGAAGAGGGCGCGCAGGCTGCTATCGAATCCTTCGCGAAGATCGCAGCGGCGCAAAAGCTGGCCGACGACGCCGATGTCAAGGCGACTCAGCGCGCGGTCACGAATGCCGAAGAAGCGATGAAAGCGCTGAATGCCGAGACAGTTTCGGCCGAGGAGTACTCGAAACGAAAGCAGGCGATCTACGCGCTTGAAACCGCGCAACTCGAACTCGCGTTCAACAAACAGCGACTCGCAACTGCGCAGGCGGAACTGGACCAGGCGAAACTGGCGAAGACAATGGGCGATTCGGCGTTCGCTTTTCAGCAGGTCGCGGATGCGGCCGGCACCTATGGCGCGGACCTCGCGAAAGGCATCCAGCCATCCACCGCGCTTTTTGACGCGACGGATAAGCTCCGAAAGTCGATCGCTGCCACCGGGGAAGCTATCCCGCAACTTGACACGGGCCTTCAGAAGCTCGTCCAGGGCGCGATGAAGGAGGGGGCGCAAGGGGCGGTCGAGGTTGCGAAGCAGGTGGCCGAGATGGACACGAAAATGGTCGATGCCACGAAGAGTGTAACCATCTTCGGGATGGCGCTCGACGTTCTCAAAGGAAAACTCGATGGCGTCGCCGCGTCCTTCGCAGCCGCAGGAGTGGCAATGTAATGAGCGACAGCACGACCGTGGCCGGCGGGACCGGCCTCACTTCCAAACTCATCGCGCTCTCTGGAGCGGCGGTGGAAGCGGCCGGCGGGTTCGACAAACTGACGGACGCGCAGACGAAGTACGACGCGATCGCGGCGCAGACGGTGGCCAGTACGGACAAGGTCAAGGATGCGGTCCAGGCGTTGAACGCCACGACGAAGGATCAGAGCCAAGGCGTGAATAACGCGGCGCAGTCGATGGAGTCGCTTGCTATGAATACCCAACTTGCAACCGATGCCGCGAACGGGAACGCATCGAGTCTGACGGTCGGAATCGCCGTTCAGGGACAGGCGAAACTCGCGAGCACGCAACTCGCCGCGGCAACGGCCGAGCAGACGGCGGCGCTCGTGGAACTCCTGAAGACTCAGAACATGTACAACGATTCGATCGCATCCACGATCACGAGGGGCGGCCAGATCGTCGACTGGCTGGCGGAGCTGAAAGCCAGCTACGACAGCGGGGCGCTCAGCGTCTTGTCGTACAAACAGGCGCTCGAACAATTAAGTACGCAGTTGTTCCTCGCCTTCGGTCAGGCGACGGGCAAGGCACAGCAGGAAATCACGAAGCTGATCGGGATCGTGAATACGTTGATCGCTACCGCAGGCGCCGGCGGGCAACCGACAGACTTCAGCGCCGCCGCGCAGTTCAATAAGCAGTTCAACACTCCGCCGGCGGGTAAGCCATGAGCGGCGGCATTTTCCTCGTTGTCGACGCCATTGGCGCGATCGGAGACACCGCCGCGAAGTCGATCGGGCAACTGCTCGGGGCACTCGAGGCACAGAAGGCCTTGAACGCGGCCAAGGCAGCCGGAGGTAACACAACCGGCCGCGCGTCCGGCGGCCCCAGTGTCACGGCGACCGTTCACGCGGTAGGGCCGGGACTCGCGGCGGACGTAAGCAATGCCCTCAAATCGCTCGGAGGTAGAACGTGAAAAAGCGTGTATTGGAAGCATCAAAACAGGCCGTCAATGCGGGCGCGCGCAAGAGCGGATCTGACGTTCCCGGCTCGTGCCTCGGCGACGTTATCGGCGACCTCGAGGCACTCCACGCCGAGACGTTGAGCGAGATGCGCTCCCTGTCTCTTCGTCTCAACTTCCTCGCCCGCGTGTCCGTCATGATGGCCGGGGCGATCGGGGATCTGCACGCGCGGGAGTCGAGTCGGATGCTCTGCGAGCTCTTGAAGGTCGAGAATCCGCCGAAGGCAACGGCAGGCGGCAAAAGGCGTAAATGAGCGTCCCTGAACTCCCTGAGCCCGAAGACGCGAAGGTGCGCATCTGGGAGCGTCAGCGTGGCGAGCCGGGGCGCTGGTATGCGCTCTTTGTCGAGTACGTCGGGACGAATTCTTTGAGGCAGGCCGTCGCACGTCTCGCCGTGAAGAACGGACGCAAGCCGCCCCGCCGTGTCAGCGGCGCGGCGTGGCAGGCAGCGATCGCTCTTCGCTTCAAGGAACGCCGTTCTGCTTTCTTGGCGGACAGAGCAAAACGCGAGATGGCGGCCCTCGAGACGAAGCGTCGCGCGGCGCGGGCTCGCCGCGTTGCAACCCTCGACAAGCTCGGCCTTTTATTCTCCGCGCGCGTCGCTGGGATGGAGGAGAAGGACATCAAGCAGATGGATCCCCACCGTTTCATTCAGGAACTCATCCGCACCCACGAGGACGAGCGCCTCGAATTGCGCGACGGCCGCGAAGACGACGCCGCACGCGCTGGGGAAAACGAGCCGCCATTGCCCGCGATCGAAGACGTAATCAAGCCGCCCGCAACGACCGAACACAAACCGCCCGAACCCGAAGACGAACCCTGAAAGGAGACCCCATGTTTGAAAAGGCCACCGCCGAAGAGAAAAAGTACCTCGATGAATACCGCGAGCTCACCGCACGCGAATCGCTCGCGAAGGACCAAGCGCTCGAGCGCGTGAAGGAGCTCGAGGCCCAGATCGCGTCGAAGCCCGTCGAGAGGAAGGCGGCTCCGCCCGAACCCGCTCCGGCGCCCGCACCTCCCGCTCCGCCCGTGCCCGTCGCCGCTCCGCTTCCGCCGCGGCCGACGTTCAATGAATTCATCCGCCTCCCGAGCCACGAGAAGGCGCGCCTCCGCCAGATCCACGGCGCGAATCTCGAGGACGAGTTAGGCGAGGCGTGGGAGCACGAACACAATATGGGGAACCTGCGGAGGGGGAATACGCCCGGCTTCAACGTCCGGGCGCCGGGAGGCGGCGGGCTCCTGCCCGAGTCGCCCTATCGGGCTGAAGATTACCGAACGCCGCTCCAGATCTCGAGGGATCACGCCGCGCGAATGAACGCACAGATCGCGGACCCTCGCTCGCTGTCCGAGAACGACCGCGCGCGCCTGGACAGCCTCAATTCGCCCGGCTCCCCTGGCCGCCGTTTGCCCGCTCCGAGCTCCTCCGTCCCCTTCACGCCGGCGGGCGCGCCGCCGTCCGCTCCCCGGCCCGGTCATAAGTCGCGCCACCTCGGGGGGTTTGGCATTCGCGAGTAGCAACCTGCCGGGGCCGGGCGGGCGGTAGCGCCCGCCGTCGCGTTAATTCCTTTCCGCGAAACGCCCGGTCCCGACTTTTTCGACTCCGGCCTAAGGGCCAAGAAAGAAGGAACAGAAAATGGCATTCACCCCCGTAAACCCCGTCACGATCGCAACCGCGCGCACGTACGCCGACGACGCGAACGTCAGATCTGCGGCCGGCGACCGCACGGTCACCGATAACGAGTCGATCGCGTACAGGGCTCTGCTCCAGGAGCTCAAGGGCGCGGGCATTTCCAGTCCGTTCATGGAGATCCTCGACAAGGCCGTCTCGCTCCCGAACTTCACCCGCGGCCGCGCCTGAGCCTCCCGCCGGGGCGCGGGCCCAGCCCGCCCCCGGCTCTCCCCTCCTCCCTCTCGGTCCTCTACGATCCGGCAAGGAGCGTGCCAGGGATGCGAAAAGAAAAACGTCAAGACACCGGACGAAGGCTTGACAAGAGAACGGCGAGAGCCTACCTTCTCCACGTGGCGAAGACGATACAGACCCCCGGACGGCCAAAGGCGATCGGTTACGTCCGCGTCTCGAGCCGGAAGCAGGCGGACGAGGGGGCGAGCCTCGAGGTCCAGCGCGAGGCGCTAATTCGGCACGCCGTGTTCTCCGGCTTCGATCTCCTGCGCGTCGAGACGGATGGCGGGATCTCGGGCGGGAAGGGCGAGGAGAAGCGCCCAGGCCTCGCGGCTGTCCTCGAGGCCGTGCGCTCGGGCGAGGCGTCCGTCGTCCTCGTGAAGCACGCGGACCGGCTCTCCCGGGACACGGAGCTCGCCTACTACCTCCGCCACGAAGTCCGGAAGGCGGGCGGCCGAATCGAGATCCTCGACGAAGTGAAGAACGACCGCGTGCGCCTGGCCATCGACATCATGATCGCGGAAATCGAGAAGGTTCGCGGTAGCGAGCGGATGCGGGGATTCCTCGCGGCACGCAAGGCGAAGGGCCTCCTTCCCGGCTTCGCGCCGTTCGGCATGCGCCGCGCCGCGGACGGGCGCCTGGAGGCCGACCCCGAGGCCGCCGCCACGGTGGCCCGGATCGTTCGCATGAGGGCACAGGGCGCCTCCCTGCGCGCGATCGCCGCGGCCTTGAACGCGGACCACACCCCCGGCCGGACGTGGAATCAAGAGACCGTTCGCGGCGTCGTGAAGCGCTCCTCAGGAGGAACCCCATGAAGCCCCTCTGCCCCTCCCTCAAGATCCTTTCCGGCGAAACTCAGCGCATCGGCAGGCTCCCGCTGGCGATCGCCGCGGTGCTCGCGTTTCTCCGCCGCATCATCCTCGGACCCGAGATTCCCACGGGCGCCGCCGAAGAGTGGGCGCGCTGCTACGCGGAAGGGCGCCTCCTCCTGGCCGACACGAGCGCGAGCGACCGACTCGCGGCGGCCATCGCGGAGTGGAAGGCGCTCGAGGCTCAACTCTCACAGACAGTCCCGGCCTGACGGCCGGGCAGGAGGACACCATGAAAGGAACACTGACGAAGAAGCAGCAGGCGGAGTGGGGCCGCATCGGCGCCCACATCACGAGCGTTTCCGCCGACCTGTGGGACGACGAACCGGAGATCCTCGACTTGGTCGTGGCTGCAGAGCGCCACAGCACCCGGAGACGCACCGCCGGACTCCTCCTGGCCGACGTCCTGTATACGATCAGGCGCATGTCTCCGGCCGAACTTGGGGCGTTCCTCGTGGGCGTCTACGCGCGCAGGAAAGCGTACTGTCGCGACGAAGAAGCGCGTCTCAAGGGGCGTGCCGCGTGAGCGCGGCCCGCATCTTCCCGCTCGCATCACCGATCTTCGTGCCGCGCGAGGCCCGCCTCACTCTCCGCGCGAAGGCTCTACTCGCGCAAAGCGGCCAGCCCGCATACGAGCTGTTCGATCGCTTCCTTCGTCTCGACTGGAGCGACAAGCGGGAATTCGAGGAGGGGATGGGCGATCTCCGCTCGGGGCGGCGCTTCTTCGTCACCATGACGAAGGGGACCGAGCCTCCTGTTGGCGTGACGTGCGAACCGAGAAAGCGGGCCGTCACGATCGAGACGGAGGCCGAGTATCTTCATCGCCTGGAGCCGAAGCGCTACGGCCCCGACGGAGAGTGGCCCGGCAAGATGTTCGGCAAGGGCCGGTACACGGCGCCGCCGTGCGAGGTCGTCAAGGCCGCGAAGACGGAGGAGGCGGGGACGTGAACGAACTCTTGCTCCTCCTCGGCCTCGCGCTCGCCGTCTCCGTCGTGTTCTCCGTCTGGCGGATCTCGGCGAACGTGAAGAAGATCCGCGAGCACTTCGACCGCGTCGACGCGCTCTATGCCGCGGCACGGGGCGAGAGGGCCCCATGAAGCGCCTCCCCGGCTTCCGATACGACGCGAAGGCGACACCATGAGCCTCAAGCGCGACCACCGCGGCATGATGATTCTCCGTTTCCGCTCAGGCGGGCGCGGATCCAAGTACGAGTACCACAACCTCGGGGCGCTCACGTGGGGCGCGGCGAAGGACCGCGAGGCCGAGATCCGGGCGGAGGCGAAGCGGCGCCGCGGCCTCGCGGACCCGGGCACGACGTTCGCCGATCTCTCGAAGACGTGGATGGAGATAGGGAGCGCGAAGCACGAGGAATCGACGAAGACGATGAATGAAGTGATGCTCAGGCGTCACATCCTCCCCGTCCTCGGGTTGACCCGCGTCGAGGCGCTCCGCCCTATGGCGCTCGAGCAATTTCGAATGGGGCGACTGGCCGAGAAGAAGCCGCCGGCGCCGTCCTCCATGAATCTCGAACTCGAGCTCGTCCTCGCGATCCTGAATTTCGGCGAGAAGCAGGGCATCGTCAGAAACCCGATCACGCGCGGAACCGTCGAGAGGCTCCCGGTCGAGCAGAAGACGACGTACTTCCAGCCCGACGAATGGGCGGCCTTCATCGCGGCGGCCGACTCGGATCCCGATCTCGCTACCGCGGCCCCGTTCTGGCGCATGAAACTCCTCACGGCCTCGCGCATCAGCGAGATGGTCGGTCTCCAATGGAAAGACATTGACCTCGAACGAGGGCGCATCGCCATCAGGCAGCCGAAGACACGGAAGAAGGGCGTGAAGGTGAAGCCGTTCGTCCTCACGCCGGAAATGCGCGCCGTTCTCGCGACCGTGCCGCGCGGGATCGGCGAGGCCTACGTCTTCACGGACAAGGGCTCGCCCTGGGGCACCGAGCGCCTCCGCCGGCACTTCGCCCGGACCCTGAGACGCGCGGGCCTCAAGGGCGACTGGACGCCGCACAGCATCCGTCACACCGCGGCGACGTGGGCGCGGAAGACGGGCATCCCGCTCGACCGCGTCGCGAAGATGCTCGGGCACGCCGGCCTCGGGCTCGTGCTCAGGTACGCCCACTTCTCCCCCGAGGACCTGAATCCCGCCCTTGATGCCGTCGCAGCGATGGAACGGCGCGGAGCGGTCGGCGGGGCTCGGCCGGTGCACGTTGAGGGCCGCTTCGGCCAAACGGGCATTGAAGATAAGGACTGGATGTACAAGAAAGCCGCGACCATCAAGGGGTTCTGAGCGGGCCGGGGGAGGCTTCCCGACGTGCGGGGTAGGATCGTCGCGAACTAGTCGAGGAGGCGTGATGACGCAGTCCGCGGGCCGATTCCTTCGAGTTGCTCTCGCCGTCGTCGCCGTCTCGGGCGCTCTTGGGCTGCTTTCCACGGCGGCGACGAACAAGCCGCCTCTTCACGCGAAGAAGTGGCTCGCGATCACCGGCAAGCCGCTCGGCGCAACCGCGGGCGCGATGATCTTCCAGAGAGGCGGAAACGCTGTCGACGCCGCGGCCGCAATGATCGCCGCGACCTGCACGATGTGGGACACGCTGTCCTGGGGCGGCGAGACGCAGGCGCTCATCTACAACCCGAAGACCGGCAAGGTCGTCGGCATCAACGCGCTGGGCGTCGCGCCGACGGGAGCGACGCCGGAGTTCTTCAGGTCGAAGGGCATGGCCTACCCGCCGGAATACGGCCCGCTCGCCGCCGTCACGCCCGGGACGCCGGGCGGAATCATGGTGATGCTCGCGGAGTACGGGAAGCTCTCGCTCGCCGACGTTCTCGCGCCGGCGATCGACATGGCGGACGGCTACCCAGTCGAGCAGCAGCACGTCTCGACCGCGCTCCGGCAGCGCGACTGGCTGATGAAGTGGCCCGAGTCGCGGCGCGTCCTCCTGCCGCGCCCGGGCGACCAGCCGCCCCAGGCGGGCGAGATCTTCCGGCAGCCGGATCTCGCCGCGACGCTCCGAAAGCTCGTCGAAGCGGAGAGGCAGGCGCTCGCGAGGGGTTTGAGCCGGAAGGACGCGATCCTCGCGGCCTACGATCGCTTCTACAAGGGCGATATCGCGCAAGAGTTCGTGCGCGGCTCGCAGGAAGTCGGTGGCCTCCACACGCTCGAGGATCTTGCGAACTGGAAGGTCCGCATCGAGGAGCCCGTGAAGACGACGTACAAGGGCATCGACGTCTACAAGCTCGACGTCTGGACGCAGGGACCGGCGATGCTCCAGGCCCTGAACATTCTCGAGGGCATCGACCTCAAGGCGATGGGCTACAACAGCGCGCGTTACATCCACACGCTCTATCAGGCGATGAACCTGGCGTTCGCCGATCGCGACTTCTACTACGGCGACCCGTACTTCCCGCCCGCGGAGCCGACGAAGGGCCTTCTCTCGAAAGACTACGCGAAGCAGCGCGCCGCGACGATCGACTGGGCGAGGAACGACGTCAACGTCAAGCCGGGGGATCCGTATCCGTTCCAGGGCGAGAAGAACCCGTACCTCGACCTTCTCGAAAAATGGAAGCCGGCGGCTCCGAAGAAAGCCGCCGTGGCGGCGGAGTCGGCGCGGGTTCGGACGTTCGAGGAGGAGTTCACCGCCGGCACGACTTCGGTCGAGGCGGCCGACGTCGAAGGCTGGGTCGTCTCCGTCACGCCGTCTGGAGGCTGGCTGCCGGCGGTGATCGCAGGAAAGACCGGCATCGGCATGAGCCAGCGCATGCAGAGCTTCGTCGTCGATCGCGCGGAGAATCCGTTCAACGTGCTCGAGCCCGGCAAGCACCCGCGCGTGACGCTCACGCCGACGCTCGCCCTGAAGGATGGCAAGCCGTACCTGTGTTTCTCCGTGCAGGGGGGCGACTCCCAGGACCAGAACCTCCTCCAGTTCTTCCTGAACGTCGTGGAGTTCGGGATGACCGTCCAGGAGGCGACGGAGGCCGCGAACATCAATAGCTATCAGATGCGCAGCTCATTCGGCGCACACGAGTCGCGCCCGGGCGCCATGATGATCCACGCCTCGCTCCCGGCCTGGGTGCGCGGCGACCTGACGAAAATGGGCTACAAGCTCGAGCCGCACGCGAAGACCTCCGGCCCGATCAACGCGATCTACCTCGACCGCGAGCACGGCACGATGTGGGGCGGCTCGAGCGACCACGGGGAGGACTACGGGATCGGGTGGTAGGGGCGAGGATCCGGCGTCACCAGATGCTCGGGCGGTCCGCCTCGGCGCGGCGCATCGGCGTCCCCTCGGCGCAGCCGAACGCATCGTAGAACTCGGGCAGGTTCGAGGGCGGGCCGAGCGCGCGCCACTTGCCGGGGCTGTGCGGGTTCGTGTTGAGCTGCACGCGCATGGACTCGTCGCGGTACTGGCTGCGCCAGATCGTCGCGTACGAGAGGAAGAAGCGCTGCTCGGGCGTGAAGCCGTCGATCTTTTCCTTCTGCTTGCCCGCGAGAGCCTTCTGGAGCGCGGCGAAGGCGATCTTGATGCCGCCGAGGTCGCCGATGTTCTCGCCGAGCGTGAGCTTGCCGTTGATGGACTGGTCCGGAAGCGGCTTGTAGCCGTCGAACTGCTTCACGATCAGGGCTGTCCGTGCCTCATAGGCCTTGCGGTCCTCGGGCGTCCACCAGTTCTTGAGGTTGCCGTCCGCGTCGTACTGGCTGCCCGAGTCGTCGAAGCCGTGCGACATCTCGTGCCCGATCACGACGCCGATCCCGCCATAGTTCACGGCGTCGTCCGCGTCTTCGTAGAAAAACGGCGGCTGCAGGATGCCGGCGGGAAAGACGATCTCGTTCATCGACGCGTTGTAGTAGGCGTTCACGGTCGGGGGCGTCATGCCCCACTCCGTGCGGTCGATGGGCTTTCCGAGTTTTGCGAGGTTGCGCTTCGTCTCGAAGACGCGCGCGCGGCGCACGTTCTCGGCATACGGGATGTCTCTCGCGATCACGAGAAGGGAGTAGTCCTTCCAGACGTCCGGGTAGCCGATCTTCACGCCGAAGGCGGCGAGCTTCTTCTGGGCCTGGGCCTTCGTCTCGGCGCTCATCCAGGAGAGCGCCTCGATGCGCTCCTTGAGGGCGGCGCGCATGTTTTCGACGAGGACCTTCATGCGTTCTTTTGCGCGCGGGCTGAACGCGCGGGCGACGTAGATCGGCCCGACCGCCTCGCCGAGGGCCATGTCCGTCGCAGCCTGCACGCGCCGCCACGGCTCCTCCTGCTGGGGCGTGCCGTTGAGCTTCTTTCCGTTGAACGCGAAATCCTCCTCCTGGAAGGCCTTCGAGAGCAGCGGCGCCGCGGTCCGCGCGGCGTGCCAGCGCAGGTAGGCGCGCCATTCGGCGGCGGACGCGGAGCGCGTGAGCGCGGCAAAGCCCGTGAAGAACGCGGGCTGCCGCACGTTGACCTCGGTGGACGCTGAGGCGTCCATGCCGACGAGGAACTTCGCGAAGTCGAAGCCGGGGGCCTCGGCGTTTAGCGCCCCGATCGTCCGCTTGTTGTAGGTCTTCTGCGGGTCGCGGTTCTCGACGCGCGTAAGGGAGGCCTGCGCGAGCTTCGTCTCGAGGGCGAGGACGATGTCCGCCTCGGCTTTCGCGGTCTCGGGCGCGTCGCCGGCGAGCGCGAGGACCTTCGCGACGTGGGCGCGGTAGGCCTCGCGCAGGCCCTTCGACTTCGGGTCTTCCTTGAGGTAGTAGTCGCGGTCCGGGAGGCCGAGGCCGCCCTGGTTCAGGATCCCGATGTACCGCGTCGAATCTCGCGCGTCCTGCGCGACGCGGAACCCGAAGCCCGCGTTCACGCCCGAGAGGTGCAGCTCGGCGAGGACGGCGGGCAGGTCGTCGGTCGTCTTGAGCTTCGCGATCGTCGCAAACGACGGCGCGAGCGGGGTAGCGCCGGCCTTCTCGCGGGCCGCGGCGTCCATGCCGGTCGCGTAGAAGTCCGACACTTTCTGCTGGGGCGAGCCCTTCGACCAGTCCGCTTTCTGAGACGTCTCCTCGAGGATCTTCTTCACGACGTCACGGTTGCGGTCCGAGAGCTCGTCGAAGCCGCCGTAGCGGCTGCGGTCGACGGGAATCGGGTGAGCGGCCAGCCACGCGCCGTTCGCAAACTGGTAGAAGTCCTCGCAGGGTTTCGCCGCCTTGTCGAAGTTGGCGTGGTCGATGGCGGGCACCCGGGCGGATGGCGCGGGCTGCGCGGCCGCGGGGAAGGCGAGGAAGAAAGTCGCGGTGAGAAAGGCCGAAAGGCCGGAAAGGCCGACAGCACGGGTAGTCATGAGTTCTCCTCTCGTAAGGGAGGAGAGTCTACCTGCCCGGCGTCGGGGTCAGGCCAGGGACGCTTGGCGCGAATCCCGGGCGCGGCGCAGGAGAGCCAGGAGGCCGCCCGCCATCATCATGTAGAAGCCGCCCCAGACGAGGGAAATGAGCGGTTTGGTCGTGAGGTCGACGGAGAATGTCTCGGCGGTGGCGGGCTTGAGATCGCTGCCGGGGGCCAGGCCGAGAACCTCGATCTCGCATGTGCCCTCGTTCGGCGACACCTTGCGGACCTTCAGGCGGCCCTTGCCGGGGAGCGGCGTTTCCGGTGACTCGGTCGCGGACTCCGCGGAGCCGCCGCCAAAGTACATGACGAGCCGGGCATTTTTCTCCTCGGAGGTCTCCGGGGTCGTCACGAGGAAGCTCGCGTTCACGGTGACGCGCGGGCGGTCTGACGAGACCTGCGAGCGGTCGGACGAGAAGTCGAGGAACTTCACCTTCACGCCTTCGATGGTCTTCGACTCGCCCTTCTTGAGGGTCACCGTGGTGCCCTCGATGCGCGCGGGCTGGCCGGGGTCGTAGGCCTGCGGCGAGAGGTAGAGGTCCATGAGCGGCGAGGACTTCACGTCGGGGTTCGCCATCATCTGGTTCGTGCGCGTGTTTGTGTAGAGCTTCGGATACGCCTTCCAGACACCGCTGCCGGGCGAGCTGACCTCAACCTCCATCGCCTGCTTGGCGCGGCGGTCGGCGAGGCTCAATGCGTTGAGCTCCTCGAAACGCTTCACCTCGCCGCTGTCGGTGACGAAGACGAGGCGTGTGAACGTCAAAGTGTTCTTTCCCACGGTCATCGGCTGGCCCCGGAGGAGGTTCACGGTCGTCTTCTTCTCGTAGACGCCCGACACGAGGATGCCGACGAGCATGATGGATATGCCGACATGTGCGAGGTAGCCGCCCATTGTCGTGATGGCCTTGCGCCTCACGAAGAGGATCGCGGTTTCGGCATTTGCCACGAAGCCCGCCACGGCGAGAGAAAGGATCAGGAGGTCCATCGCGCCGCGCACGCCGGCCGCGAAGAAGACTCCGATGCTCAGGAATCCCACGGCGACCGGCACGAGCACCTTCCGAAGCACGTTCCGCCCGCTCTCGCCGCGCCAGGAGAGGTACGGGACGAGGAGGATGAGAAAGGCGATGAGGACCGCGATCGGCCGGTGCGTCACGTTGTAGAAGCTCGTCGCGACCTGCGAGGGTTTGCCGAGGACCCGGGTGAGGATCGGGGCCGAGGTGCCGAGCAGGATGACGAGGCCCGAGGCGCTGAAGAGCGTGACGGAAAGGATGAAGAGGACCGAGCGCGAGAGGAAAGGCTCTTCCTTCTCCTTGCCCGTCGCCTGGTCGATGTCGTTGACGACCGGAATCTCTTTCCAGCGGAAGGCGAGAAGTCCCAGGCCCCCGACGAGGAAGACGGCGATGATCCCGACGAGCCAGCCCGTGATCCCGAGGTCGATGAACGAATGCACGGAAAAGTCCGCGAGGACTCCGGAGCGCGTGAGGAACGTCCCGTAGAGGATGCAGCAGAAGGCGAGGATGGCGAGGATGATGTTGATCTTTCGGTGCTTGGCACGCGCCTTCTGGAGGGACATGCCGTGCACGAGCGCCACGGTCGCGAGCCACGGCACGAGAGACGTGTTCTCGACCGGGTCCCATCCCCAGTAGCCGCCCCACCCGAGCGTCTTGTATGCCCAGTAGCCGCCCATGAGGATCGCCGTGCCCAGCGTCACGAACGTGAAGAGCGCCCAGGGCATCGCGCGGACGACCCAGCCGTCCCAGCGCTTCATCCACAGCGCGGCGATCGCGAAGGCGAACGGCACCGAGAGCGAGGCGAACCCCGAGAACATGACCGGCGGGTGAATGACCATCCACGGGTCCTGCAGGAGAGGGTTCAGGCCCTGGCCGTCGGGAGGGATCTGGGCGAGGAACCGGAAGGGCGACTGTTTGACCAGGATCGCGACGATCCCGAGGAACGACGCGATGTAGATCACCATCACGGGCGCTTCCTGCTCTTTCGCCGACTTCAGGACGAAGAGCCCGATGAGCGCGCCCCAGAAGAGCCAGAGCAGGAAGGAGCCTTCCTGTCCCGCCCAGAACGTGGAGAAGAGGTAGTAGAAGGGCAGATCGCGCCCCGAGTACGACGCCACGTACGAGAGGCGGAAGTCGTGCGCGAGGAGCCGGGTCAGGAGGAGAAACGAGGCGAGGAGAACCGAAAAGACAAACGCGTAGTAGAGGCGACGGGCGAAGAGAAGATCCGGAGAAAGAGAAGGATTCTCTTCATTCCAGGCTCGCGATGTGCGCATGGAACGCAGATACGCGAGGGCGCAGGTGACGCCGAAGAGCATCGCCGCCCAGATTGCAAGCGTGCCCGGCACGAAGCCGAGAAGGCCGGGAAGATTGTTCATGGGGCGCCCTCAGGCCTTCTTGGCGCCGTACTGCTTTTCGATTTCCTCGCCCTGGTATTTCGACGGGCATTTGACGAGAAGTTTCTCGGCGGCGAAGACGCCGTTGTCGTAACGGCCGATCGCGACGATCGAGACCGCATCCTCGAAGTTGGCGGGTTTCACGTCCGTGTAGGAGACGGGGATCGACGTTTTGGTCTTTTCGTCGTAGAGCGTGAAAAGGAGCGTCTTCGTGTTCGTGTCGTAGCGCGACGTGCCCTTCTCGAGCGCGCCCATCACCTGGACCGTGCGGGGGGTCGCCTTCGCCTCGGCGAACGAAACGTACGGCGTCATCGAGCGCGAGAACGTGGACAGGCCGAGGGCGAGGAATCCGACGACGAGGATGGCCCCGGCCCAGTAAGCGCGTTTCATGGATTACTCCTGATTGGGCCTGGAGGCGGCCCGGACCTTCCGGTCGAGGTACACGAGGTAGCCGAAGATTCCGGCCCAGATCACGATATTGACCGCCGCGACGTAGCCGAGAGCGCCGCTCATGCCGCCCTCTCGCGCACGATGCGGGAGACACGCCGGTCGAGATTCCACATCCAGTAGGACAGTGCCATGAAAGCCACCATCGAAGAGAAAAAGATGATTCGGATATCCGCCGACATTTCTATTTTACCGCGGGCGTTGATCACGGTGTCGGGGTGGAGCGACTGGTACATGCGGGGGACCGCGAACATGAGGAACGGCACCGTCACGACCGCGACGAGGGCGTAGGCCGCCGAGAGCGTCGCGCGGCGCTCGGGGTCCTCGAGCGCGCCCCTCAGGCCGAGGTACGCGCCGTAGACGAGGAGGAGGAGGACGATCGAGGTCTCGCGCGGGTCCCAGTTCCAGTACGAGTTCCACATGACGCGCGCGAAGATCGAGCCCGTCACGGTCGCCAGGACGCAGAAGAGGAACCCGAGCCGGGCGGCCGCGGAGGCGGCCTCGTCGTCCTCGATCCGGCGCGTCCTCAGGTACCTCCACGAGTACCAGGCCGCGACGAAGAAGGCGAGGGTCGAGACCCAGGCCTGCGGGACGTGAAAAAAGACGATACGCGAGGATTCACCGACGAAGTTCTGGGCCGGCCGGGCGTAGAGGAACGCGCCCCAGCAGATCGCCGCCATCCCGAGGCCCAGCAGGGCTTTGAGGAGAAATCCAAAGCTCTTCACCACTGGAATGATAGTCCCCCGTCGAGATTCGTTCTCTAAAGCAGGCGAATCAATTCCCGGGGTCCCGGAAGTGGTTCCGGGCGCTCGATTTATTCCCGCCAGACGGCGTCGAAGAGGGCGAACGCGGCCGTCGTGACGACGCCGTCATAGGCGACGAGCACGCGAACGAAGTCGAGGCCGGCCGCGAACGACGTCTCTCGCGCCGCGACTTGCGTGCCGGAGACGGCCGCGATGAGCGGGGGGAGGAGGAGCGGGATCGAGAGGACGGCGAAGAGCGCGCCCTTGGCGGCTGCCTTCGAGACGAGGGCCGCCGTGAACGTGGACGCGCCGGCGAGGCCGAGCCCGCCGAACACGAGGAGCACGATGAAGAGCGACGGGCACTTGATCTCGAAGGACGTCAGGACGAGGAAGAGCGGGACGATGAACGCCATGACCGCGAAGAGGAGCAGGATGTTCACGAGGTACTTGCCGAGGAGGATCGCGGGCGGCGGCGCCGCGAGGCGCAGGGCCGAGGCCGTACCGGCTTCCTCCTCCTTGACGAAGACGCGCGAAAGGCCCGTCATCGCCGAGAAGAAGATGACGATCCAGAGCAGGACCGCGTTCACCGTCGGGCGGTCCTCGGGCGCGAGGCGCGTCGGGCCGACCGCGTAGCCCACGAGGACGAGGACCGCGAACGCGAAGAGGAAGAGCGCGTTTACGGCGATGCGCGTGCGCCACTCGGCGAGGAGGTCGCGCCTCACGACCGCCATCGCCGCGCGGAAGAGCGGGACCTCGGGGGTGTTCATGAGAGGGCCAGCCTCTCGTCCGCGAGCGCGAGGTCGCGGAGGTCGTTCGAGGCGATGATCGCGATTCCGCGGGAGCGCTGGGAGGCGACGACCTTCTGGACGACGGCGCGGCCCGCCTCGTCGAGGTTCGCGCCGGGCTCGTCGAGGAGGAGGACGCCGGGGTCGTGGAGCGTCGCGTAGGCGAGCTTCACGCGCTGCCGCTGGCCCGTCGAGAGCGCGCGCAGCGGGACGTCCGCGACGCGGCGGGGGTCGAGTCCGACGCCCGCGAGCCAGCGCTCGGCGGCGCCCTTGTCCGGCCGGAGGCCCCGGACGGCGGCGAAGAAATCGAGGTTCTCGGCGGCCGTGAGAGCGCCGTCGAGCGCGAGGTCGGGCGCGAACCAGCCGAGCGCGTGCGAGGCGTCGCGCGGCGCGAGGCTCATGCCGTCCTCCTCGAAGACGACGCGGCCGCTGCTTGGGCGGATGAGTCCGGCGAGGACGCGCAGGAGCGTCGTCTTGCCGCTCCCGTTCTCGCCCGCGACGCCGAGGACGCGCCCGTTCTCGAGGGAGAAGGAGAGGGGGCCGATGACCTTCCGCGTCCCGAACGAGCGGGAAAGACCTTCCGCGACGAGCCGCATGCGGGCGGAAGGATAATCCCTCCCCGTGCTACCGCGAATTCTCGGCGTCCTCGTCTTCCTCGCGATCACCGTCTACCGGTGGACGCTGCGCCTCACGATCGTCGGCGAGGAGCACCGGCAGGCGATCCGCGCGAAGAAAAAAAAGCCCCTCCACGCGATCTGGCACCAGCGCATGGTGGGCGGGATCCTCGCGCACCGCGGCGAGGGCTACGTCACGATGGCCTCGAAGAGCGAGGACGGCGAGATCATCGCGACCTTCCTCAAATACTGGGGCTTCGTCGCCGCGCGCGGCTCGTCCTCGCGGGACGGCGACGTTGCCTCCGCCGAGTTCCTCGAGGCGCTGCAGGAGGCGCCCGGCGGGGCCCTGACGCCCGACGGCCCGCGCGGCCCAGCGCGGAAATGCAAACGCGGCATCCTCGTCCTCGCCGAGCAGGGGAACGGGCTCGTCCTGCCGTCGTCCTCGTCCTCATCGCGCCCGAAGTTCCTGAACTCGTGGGACCGCTTCCTCCTTCCGCTGCCGTTCTCCCGCTGTGTCGTCGTCTTCGGGCCGCCGCTCGAGCGTGCAGTCGGGGAGCCCGAAGACGCGTTTCTCTCGCGCGCAGAGGTGGCGATAGACGCCGTCACCGACGAAGCCGACCGTCTCTGCGGGGTCGCGCACGCTCCGCGGGAAAGGGTGAAGAAGGAATGACGCTTCCCGTGACTCTCGACGACGTCAACGCGGCCCGCGGGCGGATCGCCGGCCGCGTCCACCGCACGCCGGTGATGACGTCGCGACGCCTGGATGCGCGCGCCGGCGCGCGCCTCTTCTTCAAGTGCGAGACGTTCCAGCGCGTGGGCGCCTTCAAGGCGCGCGGCGCCTTCTCGCGGCTGACGCTTCTGACCCCGCCCGAGAGAAAGCGCGGCGTCGTGGCGTTCTCGTCCGGCAACCACGCGCAGGCCGTCGCGCTCGCGGCGCGCGAGCTCGGCCTCCCGGCGGTCATCGTCATGCCGCACGACGCGCCGGCCCTCAAGCTCGCGGCGACGCGCGGCTACGGCGCGGAGGTGCGCCTCTATGACCGCGCCGAAGAGAGCCGCGAGAGGATCGCGCAGGAGATCGTCGAGAGGGACGGCCGCGTCCTCGTGCCGCCGTTCGACGACGTCGCGGTCATCGCGGGGCAGGGCACGGTCGGGCTCGAGCTTTTCGAGGACGTGCCGGACCTCGACGCCGTCCTCACGCCGCTGGGCGGCGGGGGGCTTCTCTCGGGCGTGGCGGTGGTGGTTGCGGCGCTTCGGCCCGCGGCGCGCGTTTTCGGAGTCGAGCCCGCGACGGGCGACGACTTCGTGCGCTCGCTCGCCGCGGGACATCCCGTCGGTATCCCCGTCCCCGAGACGATCGCGGACTGTCTTCAGACGACGAAGCCGGGCGTCCACACGTTCGCGCTCGTCTCCGCTCTCGTCGAGGGCGTCGTCACCGTGAGCGACCTCGAACTGCGGCGCGCGATGTCGCTCCTGTTCACGGCGATGAAGCTCGTCGTCGAGCCGGGCGCGACAGCCGGTTTCGCGGGCGTCCTGTCGGGACGGGTGGCGGGTCTCGCGGGCAAGCGGGTCGGAATCGTGCTGTCGGGCGGAAACGTCGACCCGGAGGCGTTCGGCAGGCTCGTGACCGGCCTCGGGCCGGACGGGGCCTAGAAGTAGACGTTGAAGCCCGCCGCGATGCGGATGTGGTCGGCCTTCGGCTGGAGGGGAAGCATCTTGACCGCTTCGACGTCGAGAAAGACGTAGCGTCCGTCGAGGAAGACGGACGTCCGGAAGCTCGTCCTCACGTCCACACCCGCTCCGGCGTGGAGCGCGAAGAGGTTCTCGGCCGGGTAGTACGTGGCCGCGTTCGGTCCGTCGCCCTTCGGCTTCGCCCATGTGTACCCGACGCCGGCGAGGACGTAGGGCTGTACCCGCCCGCTGTGGAGGAAGAACACGAGGAAGGACGCCTCGACCGGGATCTGGTCGACCGTGAGGACGCGCGTGCCGTCGACGGCGAACGTATCGCGCCGGTATCCGGCGGACATCTCGAGGCCGAGGCCGCCGGTGAGGCGCAGGCGCGCGTGGACGCCGCCGGTTGCGCTGCCCGACTCCGCGTCGCGCCCGCTCGCGTATCCCGCCTCCGCGCCGTAGCCCGTGCCCGGGTCGGAATACGACTGGGCGCGGGCGGGAAGGGTCGCGGCGAGAGTGAAGACGAGAGCCGCGGCGAGGTGGATCGGGGCGATAGGGCGCATCGGGATCGGACTGTACCGCGCCCGCCGCTAGCCCGCAGCGGCGCGCCGCGCGAGGGATCGCTCATAATCGTCGACCCGTGGCGTCCCGAAACTGGAAAGACGACCTTCCGACGCTGATTCTCGCGATCGCCGCCCAGTTCGGGCTCGTGCGCGCGGTGGACTGGGCGCGTTCCCACACAGACACGAGCGACCTCGCCCGCCGCCTGGTGGAAGATCGCTTCTACTTCGCGCCGTACGTCGGCTCCGTGATCGTCGTGCTGATCCTGGGCCGGCTCATGGTGAAGGCGCTGAACCTGCGCGGCATCGCGATCGGCGAGTGGCTGCGCTCCTCGCTTCTCGTCGTCATGGTGGGGGCCGGCATCCTCGTGGCAGCCCACCTCGATCAGATCCTCGACGTCCTCGCGCTCCTCGCGCACCAGCCTGTCCTCCATGCCGCGTCGCGCGATCTCGGCGCCTCGCCGTTCTTCCAGCTCCTCGGGCGCACGGCGACGCTGCGCTTCGCGATCGACGTCGTGGGACTCCTCGTCTGCCTCTTCGCGATCCGCCTCGGGCAGCCGACGCATCCCGAGGTCTCCGCCGCTCTGGGCTTCCAGTCCGTCAAGGACTGGGCCCGGGCCGGGGACGCGTACTTGAAAGTGGGCGACACGAGGCGCGCGCGCCGGATGTTCAAGAAGGCGCGGGCGTGGCCGCGGCTGGCCGCCCTCGAGCAGCGCGACGGGAAACACCGAGAGGCGGCGCGCCTTTACGAGGAGGCAGGCGACGCGTACGCGTGGGAGACCTCGCGCGCCTGGGACGCCGCCGGCGAGACGGCGCTCGCGGGTGAATACGGCAAGAAGGCGCTTCTCTTCGCGCGGACGGCCATGCGCTGGGAGCGGCTCGCGGAGATCTCCGAGGCCCTCGGGGATCATGCGTCTCTCGCCGAGGCCTGCCGGCACCTCGCCGAGGTGACGCCTCCTGGCCCGGTCAAAGCGGCGCTTTGGAAGCGAGCCGCGGACGCCTATCGCAATGCCGGAAGGCCGGGGGAAGCGGCCGAGGCATACCGGAACGCGCAGGAGCACCTGCTTGCGGGCGAGCTATTCGTGGAGAGCGGCCGCCCGGCCGAGGCCATCCAGTCGTTTGAAAAAAGCGGCGCCCTGACGAAGGCGGCTCTCACGGCGGCCCGGGCCGGCGACGAGAAGGGCGCCCATGAGTTCCTGGCGCGCGAGGCCGAAGGCCGGGGAGACCTCGTGTCCGCCGCGGAAGCATGGCGACGGGCCGGACAGGCGCTGCGCGCGGCGGGCCTCTTCGAGAAAGCCGGAGACTTCGTCCGCGCGGCCGACGCATGGAAGGAAGCGGGCCGGCTCGAGAAGGCCGCGCCCTTGTACGAGCGAGGGGGGAATCGCGCCGCGGCGGCCGAGGCCTTCACGGCCTCGGGCCAGGTCGAGAAGGCGGCCGCTCTCTACAGCGAGCTCAAGGACTACGACAAGGCGGCGGCTCTGTTCCGCGGCGCCGGCCGCCTCCCCGCGGCGGCGGCGGCGCTTCAAGCGGGCGGCAGGTTCGACGATGCGGCGCAGCTTTTCCTGCGCACGGGGCGCGGCCTCGAGGCCGCGCGGTGCGCGCTCCTGGGCGGGCACCGCGAGCAGGCGTGGGAATACCTCACCGGAGTGCCGCGCAGCGAGCCGGGTCTCGCCGAGGTGTTTCACCAGCTCGCGCGCGCCCACATGGCGGCAGGCGAGAACAAGGATGCCGTGCACGTCCTGCGCGAACTGATCGGCCGCGGAAAGGTCGACTCCGAGAATCTTCCGCTCCACCTGACGGTGCTCGAGGCCCTCCGAGCGTCCGGGGATTCCGGAGAAGGCGTGGAGCTCGGGCGGATCGCGGCGTTCGATCCTTCGGTGCTCGAGGGCGCGGCGGTGCATTCGGTGCCGTTCGCGGACGTGGAGCTGGATGACGCCATGCCGGCCGCGCTCATTCGGACGCCGGCCGTGCACAAGTCCGGGCCCTATGCCTCCTTCGCGCGGCCGGGGGCGCCGCCGCCCGTGCAGCCTCCGCGCCTCCGGATCGCGTCCCCCGCGGCGCCTCCGCCGGCGAAGCCGACGGCGGGTTTCGGCCTGCCCGAGACGCCCGAGTCGCGCTACGAGATCCTTTCCGAGCTCGGCCGGGGCGGCATGGGTGTCGTGCACAAGGCGCTCGACAAGAAGCTCGACCGTCACGTCGCGCTCAAGATCCTGCCGTGGCAGCTTCGCGGCGACGAGACGGCGATGCGCTACTTCAAGCGCGAGGCTCGGGCCATCGCGGCGCTCAAGCATCCGAACATCGTCGCGCTCTATGACTACGGTGAGGGCTTCGGAAGCCTGTACCTCGCGATGGAGTATCTCGAGGGGCCGAACCTGCAGAAGCTCATCAGGAAGGAAACCGAGCGGGTGCAGAAGAACTGGCGGAGCTGGTTCGTGCAGGCCGCGCGCGGCATCGCCGCCGCCCACGCGAAGGGCATCCTGCACCGGGACCTCAAGCCCGCGAATCTCATCCTCGACGAGCACGGGACGCTCCGGATCCTCGATTTCGGCCTCGCGCTCCCCCAGGCCGATGCGGGAGGCACGTCGAAGCTGATCGGCAGTCCGGCCTTCTTCCCGCCGGAAGTCCTGCGCGGGGAGATGCCGAGCCCCGCCTCCGACGTCTACTCGCTTGGCGCCGCCTTCTACACGCTCGCCACGGGGCGGTGGCCCTACGTGGGCGACGACGTCCTCGTGGCCCGCCTCGAGCGCGACCCCGACGATCCACGCCCCTACGCGCCGTTTCTGAAGGAAGAAGAGATCGCCATTCTCATGAAGTCGCTCGCGCGCCACCGGCCGGACCGCTACCCGGACGGCGGCGAGCTGCTCGCTGCGCTTCTCGCGCTCGAAGAGTAGGGCGAGGCGCCCGATGCGGATCGCGGTCGTGCCCGGCGACGGGATCGGCGTCGAGACGACGCGGGAGGCGCTGAAGGTGCTTCACGCGTGCGGAGGCGCGGAGACCCGTTTTCCCTGGGGCGCCGACCATTTCCTCGCGACGGGGGAAACGATTCCCGCGGGCGCCTTCGACATGCTCGCGCGCGATTTCGACGCCGTTCTTGCCGGGGCGTTCGGCGACCCGCGGGTCCCGGACGGGCGGCACGCCGACGAGATCCTGCTCGGGATGCGTCGCCGGCTCGACCTCTTCGCGAACGTCCGCCCCGTGCGCGCCCTTCACGACTCCGTCGTCCCCCTCCGAAACGCGCGCGCATCGGACGTGGACTTCGTCGTCTTCCGCGAGAACACCGAAGGGCCCTACTCGGGCCGCGGCCGCGTGGCGGGAGAGGGAACTCCGGAGGAAGAGGCCGTCGAGGAGGACGTGACGACGCGCCGCGGCGTCGAGCGGATCTGCCGGGCGGCCTTCGCCTTCGCGGAGACGTTCGAGAAGCCCCGGCGCCTCGGGCGGCCCCCGCGCGTCCTCATGGCCGACAAGCACAACGTCCAGAAGCGCGGCGGCGGCCTCTGGAACCGCGTCTTTCTGGAGGTGGCCGCTTCGTTTCCCTCGTGCGAGGCGCGCCACATGTTCGCGGACGCGCTCGCCCACGAGATGGTGGTCTCTCCCGGCGCGCTCGACGTCGTCGTCACGAACAATCTCTTCGGCGACGTTCTCTCGGATCTCGGGGCGGCGCTGCAGGGGGGGCTCGGGCTCGCGCCTTCGGGAAACGTGAACCCGGGCCGGGTCTCCGTTTTCGAGCCGGTGCACGGCTCGGCGCCGGACCTCGCGGGCCGGGGAATCGCGAATCCCTTGGGGTCGATCCGGAGTCTCGGGATGCTCTTCGCCCACGTCGGGCGGGCGGATCTCGCCGGGCGCGTCGAGCGCGCGGTCGCGACGTGCCTCGCGGCGGGAGAAACGACGCGGGACCTGGGAGGAAGGCTCTCGACGGCGGAGGCGGGCGACGCCGTCGTCGCGCGCCTCGACGGCTGAACGATCAGAGGACCCGGACGCGTACCTCGCGGACCAGCTCCGGCTCGGTGACTTCCACCTTTTCTTCGACGACGACGCGTTGAATGAGGCCGCGTTCGCCTTCCACGATCAGCGTGATCCCGAGCTCGATCTCGTCGAACGTCGCCTCGGCGACGGACTCGTCCGGGTTCTTCACGATGACCGTCTCCACGACGGAGGCGTCTCCTTCGCGTCCGGCCACGACGAGCCGGAACGTGGACGTCTCTTTCGCGTGCTTGTTCTTGTCCTTGCGCGCGAGCTCACGCGCCCTTTTCTGCGCTCTTTTTTGTCTGATTTCCCAGGCCCTCATGCGGCTCCTTTTCTCCGAGCGCGAGGAGCGCCCGAATCTCGCATTATGAACGACTCGGCGGTCGGCTAATATTGGCTGCTCGGAGGCGCCCATGAAAGCAGTCTTCTTCACGGCGCACGGTGGCAACGACGTTCTGACCGTCGGGGAACGCCCCGACCCCGCGCCGGGTCCCGGCGAGGTGCTCGTGAGGATCGAGGCGGCCGCGCTCAACCGGCTCGACCTCTTCGTGAGGGACGGGATTCCCGGCGTCCCCGTGGCGTTTCCGCACGTGCCGGGCGCCGACGGGACGGGAGTTGTCGAGGCGCTCGGAGCAGGCGTGAAGGGCCCCGCGCCCGGTACACGCGTCGTCCTCCAACCCGGCCTCTCGTGCGGGATATGCGAATTCTGCCTTGCCGGCGAGCGCAGCCTTTGCGTGAGCTTCCGGATCCTCGGCGAGCACGTCCCCGGCACGTTCGCGGAGAAGATCGCCGTCCCCGCGTCGAACGTGTACTCCGCGCCGGCCGGCCTCTCCGCCGAGAAAGCCGCGGCGTTTCCGCTCGTGGGGCTCACGGCGTGGCGCATGCTCGTGACGCGCGCCGCGCTCCGGCCCGGCGAGACCGTTCTCATCCACGGGATCGGGGGCGGCGTCTCCACGTTCGCGCTCCAGATCGCAAAGCTCTGCGGCGCCTCGCGCGTGATCGTGACGTCGTCGTCGGCCGCCAAGCGCGCGCGCGCGAAGGAGCTCGGGGCGGACGAGGCGATCGACTACACGACGACGGACGTCGGCAAGGCGGTTCGCGAGATGACGGGGAAACGCGGCGTGGACGTCGTCGTGGACTCGGTGGGGGCGGCCACGTGGCGGCACTCGCTCACGGCGGCGGCGAAGAAGGGGCGCATCGTGACCTGCGGCGCCACTTCCGGCCCCGCTCCCGCCGAGAACATCAACGTCATCTTCTGGAAGCAGCTCTCGATCCTCGGGTCCACGATGGGCACGGACGCGGAATTCGCCGCGATGCTGGCGGCGGTGGAGGCCGGCCGCCTCGAGCCCGTCGTCGACACCGTTTTTCCGCTCGGCGACGTGCGCAAGGCCTACGAGCGAATGGCGTCGGGAGAGGCGTTCGGCAAGATCGTCCTGAAGGTGAGCGCGTGAGCGCCCCCGATCCAGACCTCCCGATGCTTCGCTACACGGTGGCGACCCTCGCGTACCGCGCGGGTAAGGCCGTGCGCGGGGCGCCGGAGAGCTTCGGCGACTTCCATTCGGGCCAAGGCGGGCGCACGCCGGTCCAGATCCTCAGCCACATGGGCGACCTCTTCGACTGGGCGCTCACGATGGCGGACGGGGAAGCCGTCTGGAAGGACGCCGCGCCGCTCCCGTGGGACGAGGAGGTCGCCCGGTTCTTCGCCGCGCTCGAGCGCTTCGACGCGCGGCTTCAGGCGGGCCGGCCGCTCGCGAATCCCGCGACGAAGGTGTTCGCCGGGCCGGTCGCGGACGCGCTCACGCACACGGGCCAGATCGCGATGCTGCGCCGCATGGCGGGCGCAAAGATCCGCGGCGAGAGCTACTTCAAGGCCGAGATCGTCACCGGGCGCGTCGGCTTCGAGCAGGCGCCGCCGCGCCGCGAGTCCGACTGAGTCACGCAGGAATCCAGAGCGTGAACGTCGAGCCGGGGCCGCCCTCGTTGTTCGCGACGTCCAGGCGGCCCCGGTGGGCCTGGAGGACCTTCTGGACGACCGTGAGGCCGAGGCCGGTTCCGGGCACGGCCTCGCTTCCCTGGAACCTCAGGTAAGGCGTCGCGATCCGGGACTTTTCGGCGGCGGGAAAGCCCGGCCCCTCATCCGTCACGGAAACGCGCAGGAAGGGCCGGCCGTCCTCGGACACGATCTCCGCCTTCACGCGCACGGTGCCTCCGGGCGGGCTGAACTTCACTGCGTTGCCGAACAGGTTCGCGGCGGCCCTCCGGAACATCGCGGGGTCGAGAGGCACGCGCGGGAGGTCCTTCGGCACGTCGGCCTCTACGGTGACGTGCCGCGCGACCGCGAGCCAGCGCGCCTCTTCGAGCGGCAGCGCGAGCGCGTCGGCGGGGGAGGTCGGACGCTTCTCGGTCTCGGGCGCGTCCGCCGCGCGATAGACGAGAAGGGCGTCTTCGATGAGCCCCTGCAGGCCGCGCGCCGACGCGAGCGATCCGTCTAGCATCTTCGCGAGACGCACGTCGCCCGTCCGCCGCTCCTTGTCGCGGGTGAGCTCGAGCGCGGCGGTGAGCGCCGAGAGCGGGTTCTTCATGTCGTGCACGAGCATCGCCGTGAGGCGGCTCCGGTCGCGGTCCGCGAGCTCGCGGCGGCGCTGCTCGAGGGCCAGGGCCTTGAGCTGCTTCTGCAGGTTGCCGTAGAGGCGCGCGGCGCGAATCGCGAGGGCGAGCTGGTCGGCCACCCGCCCGAAGAAGACGATCTCGTCGGGCGGGAACGCGCGTGGCTCGGGCCACGACATCCCCAGAACGCCGATCAGCTCTCCCTCGCGATGAATCGGGATGCCCACGAGGCTCTTCGCGCCAAGCGCCTCGAGCGCGCTGAAGGCGAGCGACGTCGGGTCCAGCTCCGCCCGGTCGGCGACGACGTAGGGCTCGCGAGAGGCCACGAGCGCTCGGAAGGGCTCGCTGTCGGGCAGCGGGCGTTCGAACCCGACGAGGGACGAATTCGCGTCGCCCTCCCGCCAGTCCATGAAGACCGTGCATGACGTCGCGTCCTCGTTCAGGAACCAGATCTCGACCGAATTCGCGGCGAAGCGCGTCCCGAGGAGCGACGTGGCCGCGCCGAGGACCTCCTCGAGATCGAGCGAGTCGCGCGACGCGAGGGCGATGGACGCGAGAATGTCGTTGTGCTTCGCCTCCGTGCGGAGCCGCTTCTTGAAGGCGTCTTCGTGCTCCTGCGAGCGGCGGCGCTGGAGACGGATAAGCCGTTCGAGCCGCATCGCCAGGAGCGGCTCTTCGTCGCGTTCGCGCACGAGCTCGAAGGACTCGAGCGGAATGCGCCGGACGAGCTGATCCGTGATCTCGGCGTTGGGCGGCACCACCACGAGGCAGAGCAGCGGGTGGGGTGCGATGTCGAGGATCGCCGGCCGCACCCGGACGAGGCCGCGTCCGAAGGCTTCGGGTCTCGTCACCCAGACGAGCGGCCCGTGCGAGAAGAAGTCCGGTTCGGTGATCTCCTTCTCGTCGTGCCGCTCGACGAGGAGGCCCCCGGCCGACAGCGTCCGGGCCACCCAGGCCATCGCCTCCGGCTCGCCCACGAGCTTGACCCTTCTCAGAATTCCGTCGCGCTCGGAGCGCGCGGTGACTCCGCTGATCGGCTTCATGGCGCCCATTCTCGCCGCCGCCGGAAGCCCCGTCCACCGCGCCGGGCGTGAGATCATCCCCGAGATGCCGGCCGGCCTCGCCTTTCTCGCCGCCTCGCTCACCGTTTCTCTCGTCGGGGCGCTCCCCGCGGAGGCCCTGGCGGCTGCCGACCGTCTGCCCTTACTCGTCACGTACGAGCTCGCCGAATCCACGCGCAGCGTCACGCCGGCCGGCGAACGAAGCGTCTCCGCCTTAGGAACGGTCGTGACACGAGGCGGAGACGCGCGCTGGGATCTCACCCACGGGACTTTCCCACGCTCCTCGGCGACCTCCGTCGTGACGGGCCGGGACGGACTCATGCTGCTCGATCGGGAAGCGAAGGCAGCCGCGCGCGCCACGCCTTCGGACTTCGCCGATCTCTTTTTGGGGCGGCCGTCCGATCCGGGTTCCGCCGCGCCGGCGGTGCGGGATGTATCGGCCGTCCTCCGGAAAGGCGGCGCCGGGCGCCCGTTCCAGGACCGCCCGACGTCACGTTTCCGGCTGAAGGCCGCGTGGACCGTCGTCCTCTCGTCGCCCGGCCGGATCACGCGCGTGAAGACGGAGGCGACCGGCATCGTCGAGTCGGTCGAGATGCCCGAGGCGCAGTCTCCGCTCGACGCGCTCCTACGTCTCCTCCCGGCACGGGGCGCGGCCCGCGAAGCTCTCGACGCCGAGCTCGTGAAGGTGACGGGGCTGCCCGTCTTCGTCGAGATCTCCGTCACCTCGACTTCGAGCACCGAGGCGCCCGGCATTCCGTCGGGCACCGAGCCGCCTCCGAAGCCCCTGACCGCGCATTCCACCGTCACGCGCCGCGTGAGGAATCTCGCCATGCGCCCGGGGGCCAGGGGTGACGAGGCCCTCGTCGCCGTCCCGGAGGACTTCCGCGCTCTCTCTCTCGACCGCCTTCTCGTCGGGCGGGCGACGCCGTGAGGGAGTTCGACCTCACGCCGCTCCTCGACCTCCTGCCCGAGCTCCTGGCCGGGCGTCCGCTCGTCGTGCTGACGGGAGCGGGCATCTCGGCGGAGAGCGGCCTTCCCACTTTCCGGGGGCCGGGGGGCATGTGGGAGGGGAACCGCCCAGAGGACCTCGCGACGCCCGAGGCTTTCGCGCGCGATCCCGAGAAGGTGTGGCGCTTCTATGCGTGGCGCCTCGAGAAGCTGCGCGCGGCCAAGCCGAACGAAGGGCACCTCGCTCTCGCCCGCATGGAGCGGCTCCTGCCGCGCATGACGATCGTGACCCAGAACGTGGACGGCCTGCACGCCGCGGCCGGGAGCCGGAACATCCTCGAGCTTCACGGCACGCTGCTCGCCGCGCGCTGCACCGCGTGCGACCGCCGTTTCCCCGCGCCCGAGAGCCCGATCCCGCCGCTCCCGCGCTGTGGCGCCTGTGGCGTGCTGCTTCGGCCGGACGTCGTCTGGTTCGGCGAGGCCCTGTCTCCCGTCACGTGGAGCGCGGCCTCGCGCGCGGCCGAGGAATGCGCGGTCTTTTTCGTCGTCGGCACGTCCTCGGTCGTGGCTCCCGCCTCGTCCCTCGCGCTCCTCGCCGCGCGGGACGGCGCGTACGTCTTCGAGATCAACCCCGAGGAGACGCCGCTCGCGCCGCTCGCCGCGGGCGTCTTTCGCGCGCGCGCCGCGGAGGTCCTGCCCGCGATCGCCGCGGCGCTCGTGAAGAAGATTCCGTGAACGGGCCGCGTTCCCGGCGGCGCGCGGGCCCCTCGAAGGGCCGCCTCGCCGACACACCCGCGTCGGAGAGGCCGAGGGAGAAGCTGCTCGCGAAGGGTCCCGAGGCTCTCGACGACGAGGAGCTCCTCGCGATCCTCTTAGGCACGGGCACCGCCGCGAGGCCCGTGCTCGAGACCGCTCGAGAGCTTCTGAAGGATGGCGGCTTTCCGGGTCTCTTCGCGCGCGGGGCACGGGACCTCGCGCGGCTCGCGTCCGGAGTCGGTCCCGCGAAGGCCGCCCGCATCGAGGCGGTCCTCGAGATCGGGCGGCGACTCTCGCACGATTCACTTTCAAAGAAAAATCTCCTCGCCGACCCCGCCTCCGTGGGCCGGTACCTCGTACAGAAGCTGGCGGGCGAGACGCAGGAAGTCATGGGCGGCCTCCTTCTGGACTCGAAGAACCGCCTCGTGAGGGACGCTCCGCTCTTCCGTGGCACGCTGACCCACGCCTCCGTCGCGCCAGCTCCGCTCTTCCGCCAGGCGATCCTCGCGGGCGCGGCTGGCGTGATCCTGTACCACAACCACCCGTCGGGCGACCCCGAGCCGTCGCCCGAAGACGTCGCGACGACGAAGCGTTTCGTCGCGGCCGGGCGCGAGATCGGCATCGAGGTGAAAGACCATCTCGTGATCGGGCGCGGGTGCATCGTGTCGTTCCACGAGCGCGGGCTGCTCCGGAGCTGAAAATGACGACGCGCGTTGACGTGGCGATCGCGGGCGGCGGCATCGTGGGCCTCGCGACGGCGCTGAAGCTCCTCGAGCGCATGCCCGGCCTTTCGGTCCTCGTTCTCGAGAAGGAAAAGGAAGTGGCCGCGCACCAGACGGGGCACAACAGCGGCGTCATCCACTCGGGTCTCTCCTACAAGCCGGGATCCGAGAAGGCGAATACGTGCGTAGAAGGCCGGCTCCTGCTCGTGGATTTCTGCCGGAGGCACGGCATTCCGCACGAGCTCTGCGGCAAGCTCGTCGTCGCGACGTCCGCGAGCGAGCTGCCCGCCCTCGCCGAGCTCGAGCGGCGCGCGGCGGAGAACGGCCTCGAGGGCGTTCGCGCGCTCGCGCCCGCGGAGTTCCGGAAGATCGAGCCTCACGCGGCGGGCCTTCGCGCGCTCCACGTCCCGGCCACGGGCATTGTCGACTACAGAGCCGTGTCCGAGAAGCTCGCCGAGGTCATCGGTTCGGCCGGAGGGAGCGTACGGACGGAGGCGCGCGTGACGGCCCTGACGTCGACGGACTCCGGCGTGCGGCTCGTCGCGGGCGGAGAAGAGATCGAGGCGGGTCTCGCCGTGAACTGCGGCGGACTCCAGTCCGACCGGCTCGCGAAGCTCGACGGAGCGCGGCCGGGCATGCGGATCGTCCCCTTCAGGGGCGACTACCACCGCCTCGTGCCTGAGCGCGCCGGGCTCGTGAAGAACCTGATCTATCCCGTGGCCGACCCGCGCTTCCCGTTCCTGGGCGTCCATTTCACGCGGAGGATCGGGGGCGGAGTCGACGCCGGGCCGAACGCGGTACCCGCGCTCGCGCGCGAGGGCTACAGCCGGACGTCGTTCGATCTGCGCGACGCGTGGGATTCGTTCACGTACCCCGGCTTCTGGCGCATGGCCACGCGGCACATGGGGATGGGCCTCGGGGAGATCTACCGCTCCTTCAACAAGCCCGCGTTCCTGAAGGCCCTGCAGCGCCTCCTGCCGGACCTCCGCGCCGAGGACCTCGAGGAGGGCGGGTGCGGCGTGCGGGCGCAGGCGATGCTCCCCGACGGGCGCCTGGAAGACGACTTCCGGATCGTGACGCACGGCCGCGCCATCCACGTCTTGAACGCCCCGTCACCGGCCGCCACGGCCTCGCTCGCGATCGGCGACCGGATCGCCGCGCGGGTTCTCGCGATGCGGTCCTAGGCGGCAGAGCGCCGCCGGGCCGATCGGGCAGCCGCGGGTTATCCTCGACAGTTCATGGCCCGCCGCTACTTCACGACCCCCATCTACTACGTCAACGACCGGCCCCACATCGGGCACCTCTACACGACCGTCGTCACGGACACGCTCGCGCGCTACTTCCGCCAGCAGGGGGAGGACGTGCGCTTCCTGACCGGCACGGACGAGCACGGCCAGAACATCGCGAAGGTCGCGAAAAAGGAAGGCGTCGCTCCGATCGTCGTCGCGGACCGCCATGCGCCGACGTTCCGGAATCTCTGGAAAGAGTTCGGAATCTCGAACGACGACTTCATCCGCACGACCGAGCCGCGCCACCGGGCCGGCGTCGAGGAGATCATCCGCCGCATCGACGCGGCGGGCGACTTCTACACGGCGGGGCACGAGGGCTGGTACTGCGCGAACTGCGAGGCTTTCTATCCGGAGAAGGATCTCGTCCTGGGGAACTGCCCGGTCCACGGCTTCAAGGCCGAGTGGCAGCGCGAGGAGAACGTCTTCTTCCGCCTGTCGAAGTACGGACCCCGACTCCTCGAGGTCTTCGAGAGGGGCGTGGAGGGAAAGCCGTTCGTCTTTCCCGAGTCGCGCCTGAACGAAGTGCGCTCGTTCGTGGAGTCGGGCCTGAAGGATCTCTCCGTGTCGCGCACGACGATCTCGTGGGGCATCCCGTTCCCGGGGCGCCCGGGGCACGTCGTCTACGTGTGGCTCGACGCGCTCGCGAACTACGTCACCGCGCTCGGGTTCGGCTCCCGCGACCTTTCGCTCTACGAGCGTTACTGGCCTGGCATCCACGTCATCGGCAAGGACATTCTCCGCTTCCACGCGGTCTACTGGCCGGCGTTCCTCATGTCGGCCGGCCTTCCCATCCCGCGCCAGGTCGTCTCGCACGGATGGTGGCTCCGGGATGCCAGGAAGATGTCCAAGTCCACCGGCAACGTCGTTCGGCCCGACGACCTCGTCGCCGCCTTCGGCGTGGACGCGCTTCGCTGGCACCTCGTCTCGGCCATGTCGTTCGGGCAGGACGCGAACTTCTCCGACGAAGATTTTCTCGCCGGTTACAACGCCGACCTCGCGAACGGGCTCGGCAACACGCTGTCGCGCGCCGTGAAGATGGCGGCCGACGCCTTCGGCGGGAAGACGCCCGCCGAAACGTGCGACGACAACGAGGTTCGTACCGCCGCGATCGACGCCGTCGCCGCGTGGACGTCGGCGTTCGAGAGCTACCGGCTGCATGACGCGGCCGCGGCCGTAAGCGCGCTCGTGACACGGATCGACGGCTACATCGCCGCGAGGGAGCCCTGGAAGAAGGTCAAGGCCGAGGGCGTGACGCCGGCCCTCCATCGCATCCACTACGCGACGCTGGAGGGCCTCCGCGTCGCGGCCTGCATGCTCGCGCCGATCGCGCCCGGCACGGCGACGGAGGTCTTCCGGCGGCTCGGCATCGCGAGAAGCGCGGAAGATCTCCGTCCTCCTGATCTCGTGTGGGGCCAGCTCCCGCTGAACGCCTCGCTCCCGCAGGCGCCGCCCCTCTTCCCGAGGGCGGACGCGAAAGAATATTTTGCTTCGAAGGAGAAACCCGTGGCAGACGAATCGACGGTGCCCGAGGCGGCCCCCTCTTCACCTTCTAAGAATCTTTCCCCGTCCCCGTCCGAAACAAAGATTTCCATCGACGACTTCCTGAAGATCGACTTGCGCGTCGGCGAAGTGATCGCCGCCGAGAAGATCGAGAAGTCCAAGAAGCTGATGAAGATGACGGTCAAGATCGGCGAAGAAGTGCGCACGATCGTCGGCGGCATCGCGGCGACCTACACGGCCGAGCAGCTCGTCGGCAGGAAGTTCGTCTTCGTCGCGAACCTCGCGCCCGCGAAGCTCATGGGCGTCGAGTCGAACGGGATGATCCTCGCCGCGACTCTTCCCGAGACGGGCGAGCCGTCGCTACTCATGGTCGACCCGGCCGTCCCCTCGGGAGCGAAGGTCAAGTAAGTGCCCGACTCCAAAGACGGCGACAACAACATCCGGCCGCTGCCGCCGTCGCCTCCGGTCCCTTCGGACCCCGCCGCCAAGGAGAACCTCGGCGCGATCCTCGCATCGCCGACGTACGTGACGGCGCAGGAGGACCTCGCATTCCTCGCGCGCCGCGAGCTGCGCGGCGTGCGCCTCATGCTCGAGCTCGAGAAGGCCGACATGCAGATGGACCAGGAAGGCATCCGGACCACGGTCGTCGTTTTCGGCGGCGCGCGCCTCAAGGAGGGGGACCGCTGGTATGCGGAGGCGCGGGAGTTCGGGCGCATCGTCTCGACGGCTGGCCAGGCGAGCGGGATCGGTGACTTCGTCATCACGACGGGCGGCGGCCCGGGCGCGATGGAGGCCGCGAACCGCGGCGCGTGGGACGTCCATGCCAAGACCGTTGGCTTCAACATCCAGCTCCCGCACGAGCAGTGGCCGAACGCATACATCACGCCGTCGCTTTGCTTCCGGTTCCACTACTTCGGCATCCGCAAGATGCACCTCCTCATGCGTGCCCGTGCGCTCGTCGCCTTCCCGGGCGGCTACGGCACGCTCGACGAGCTGTTCGAGACGCTCACGCTCGTCCAGACCGGGAAGATGAAGCGCGTCCCGATCGTCCTCGTGGGCCGCGCCTACTGGGAGAAGCTCATCAACTGGCAGTTCCTCGTCGACGAGGGCGGGATCGCGCCCGAGGACCTGAGTCTCATCTCGTGGGCCGAGGGCGGCGCCGAGGCGTGGAATTCGATCGTGGACTACTACACCCGGCACCCGGCTCCGCCCGGCTCGCGCCTGCGCTGATGGCGATCGAGTACGTGGACTCGCATGGCCATCTCACGATGGTCTTCGGCGGCGGCGGGATGAAGGGCGCGCCGCGCGCGCCGAGCGCGGCCGAGGTGAAGGAGCTGCTTGTGCGCGCGCGGGAAGCAGGGGTCACGCGCATCCTCGTGCCGGCCACCGAGCCGGGCGACCAGAGACGCGCGGTCGAGACCGCCGAAGCTCACGACGGTGTTTATGCGGCCGTCGGGTTCCATCCGCACGAGGCGAAGGAGTTCGACGAGGACCGGGATTTCAGGATCTTCGAAGAATTGTGCGCGTCGAAGAAAGTCGTCGCGGTGGGGGAGATCGGGCTCGACTACCACTACGACCATTCGCCGCGCGACGTCCAGAAGCGCGTCGTCGCCTCGCAGCTACGCTTTGCGAGGGAACGGAACCTCCCCGTCCTTCTCCACAACCGGCTCAGCGAGGCGGACCTTCTTCCGATCCTCGAAAAGGAATACCCCGGCACGCCCGAGACGCCGCGTGGCGTCTTCCACTCGTTCTGCGCGGACGTCGCGACGGGGGAGCACGCGCTCGCGCTCGGCTACCTCGTGAGCTTCTCGGGAATGCTCACGTTCAAATCCGCCGACAACGTGCGCGAGGCCGCCGCCGCGCTGCCGCTCGCGTCGATGCTCATCGAGACGGACGCCCCGTACCTCGCCCCGGCGCCCTTCCGCGGCAAGCCGAACGAGTCGAGCTACCTCCCGCGCACGGCCGCGCGGCTCGCCGAGGTGAAGGGCGTCTCCGTCGAGGAAATCGCGCGCGTCACGACCGAGAACTTCAGGCGGCTCTTCCGGGTCTGACGAGGAGCGCCCTGTGGCTCGCCCTCCCCGCCTCTCCCGCGTCGAGTTCGAGAAGCTCGTCGAGAAGGCGATCGCGGAGCTGCCCGAGGAGTTCAAGTCGCGGATCGACAACGTCGTCATCGCCGTCGAGGACGAGCCGACGGACGAGGACTACGAGCTGACGGACACGCCGGACGACGAGGAGCTCTTCGGCATCTACCGCGGCCCGATGCGCACGGAGATGACGTGGGACATGCTCCCCGGCCTCCCGCCGCAGGTCGCCGTCTTCCGCGGCCCCATCCTCCGCAACACCAGCAACAGCCGGGAGGCCGTGAAGGAGATCAAGGACACGATCGTCCACGAGCTCGGGCACTACTTTGGGCTCGAGGACGACGAGATGCCGTACTGATCCTCAGGCGGCCGCCGCGAAACTCGAGGGCTGACGGGCGCGGCGTCAGCGATAGGCACCCCGGCGATAGCGGTGGGCTTAAGTGTGGTGCCCTAGAGGGACTCGAACCCTCGATCTCCACCTTGAAAGCCCGTCCGGGGATTCGTGTTCGGCTCTGGCTGACGATGGCTCAGCGAGTTACGGGAACGTCGAGGGCATCCACGAGGAGAAACGACGATCTATCGGGGAAGAAATGGACGCGAGACGGACACCGCTTTGCGGCGCAGAGCGGGAGCCGGGTGACGACTTGAGGGACGGTCCTTTCGAGTAGGAGGGTCTCGCGTTTCAGCGTCCTTCCGGGGACACGACGCCCGCGCTCGGGGGTGCCGAAGAGCAGCATTGAGAACCGGAGAGCGCGCCGCTCAAGCAGCGGCTCGGCGGCGCGTCGCGTAAACACCGACACGGTTAGAAACATGGACACAGTTGTAGACACGGACAGTAGGAAAGAGTGAAGAGGTACAACTCATTGCAGCTACGCGACGGAGCTGCACGTTTCCGTGTAGGCTTACTGCAATTGGGGCCGAATCGGTCGGGTAGCGAGGAGGCCGGTTCTTGGCGCGATGGGGACAAGTGCCAGTTCAGTCTGTACGGAATAACTCCTTGATTTACAATGTGTTAGAGCTTAAATTATCTCTACCCGACGCGCCGCCCTTTGTATCGGCGGACGCAGTCGGCGAGGTCCTTCGGCGGGTGCGCGCGCGCCCGCCGAGGGTCCGAACTCAGGTACGAGGAGGAGAGCGTGGTGCGGTCAGCGGGGGCAACGGTATCAAAGCAAAAGCGAACGGATCTCAGAAATGAACACTGGGCCAGCGAGCCTCGCTGGTGGGATGGGGCTGCAGAGAAGGGCTGGTTCACCGCACCGCGAAGCCTGCCGTACATCCTCTTGGCGCTCGATTCGAAGGCGGTGGCCGGGGAGTTACGAATTTCTCGAGCCTACGTTGACCTCCTCTCGCGGCACATAGGCGAGGGAGTGGTTGAGCTTGAGCACGAAGACGACCACGCCTTCGCAGCCGGGTACGGGAACGCGCGGACATGGAGGGATCGAATGGCCCGCCTTGAGAGCGCAGGCTTTATCAAGACCGCGAGTCAAGGTCACAGGAAATACGCGAGGGCATTTATCGTGCACCCGACACTCGCTATGCAGGCTCTTCGCGACAGCGGCAAGCTGTCGGACGACCGCCTCTGGAATGCGTATCGATCTTTCCAGATCCACGCGCGAGAACCTCTCGCCGAGAAAATCCTTGAGCAAATGGCACCCGAGATTTCGGACGAGACGAAGGAATAATCGACAGGAGGAAGCATGGGTGACCCGTTAGCGCTCGCGAATCCCTTCCGCGTGGACCTCACCTTTCACGAAAAGCTCGAACAGATAGCCGTGGGTCCGAGACCGTATAGAGACGAGCCTGTAGACACTATTGGCTCGCAGGGGACGCTTCGGGGTAGGGACGAGCTGAGGCGCTTCATCGAGGTAGTCGGCGTCGATAGCATCGTCTGGACTGAGCAGCTGAGGGATCTTCCGTCACCGCAGTTTCGCCAGACGTTTGAGGTTCACCCTTCGGAGGCCATTGTCAGCATGATCGAGCGGCGTTTTGCTGCGTTCTATGAGGCCTTCTCGCGCGTGCTTGAAGGTACGCCGATCAATGAAATCAACCCCAGAGCGTTTTACAGGTTTGAGCGCCTCACCCTAGGTGCTACCAAGATCGACACCCGTGAAGGAATGGCGCGACTTCGAAAATGGTGGGCGCCCGGTGAGGTTCCTTCGCGGCGGGGATAGCATAGGCTGCGCCGTTCTCATTTTGATCCATGTTGCAGCGTCGGAATTGTGCCCGGCTTTGCCGTACGCGGATGATAGTAGACAGTCAACGTGTTGGATGGTTCGTTGATGTTAGAGGGAAAGGTCAGCCGTTTGCCATCTACATGGTAGAAACGCTGAGGAAGCAGCAGGACCCCCTCGAACACGCGGACGCTACCGGGGATGGGAGGCTGCTCGAGCAGCACTTCAAGAATGTATCCAGTGTCCGACCTGCCGACCGTTTTGACGCGGTCCCAGTTGCCCTCACCGAACACCTCTGTTTTCTCAGATTGATAAAACTCCTCAAGACGATCGGCAAGGGTATCAACTTTCTGCGACAACTCACCCAGCGACGCCTTCACGCCAGCTACTTCGATCGTTTGTATCCGCCGGTAGTCGATGAAGCTAAGCACGAGGAATGCGGCGCCGGCGATTGCGAGCATCACATACGCTGGTCGGGCGTCTGCTTCAAACGTCTTGAAGAACGGAAAATGGGGCTCCCAGACTGTGTGGAGCGCCCCCACAAGTACTACGAGAAGGAGAAAGACGGAAAAGCAAAGAAGGAGCCAGTGCACAGGACCGAGTCTATCCCGGCTCGGCGTTCGCAAGCGCCCGTCCAGCGGGCGCGAGGGCCTGAGCGACAGGGGCAGGGGGCCGCGCGCACGAGGCCCGGCCAGGAGATGCAAGCCGGGACGCGGCGACGTGACCGAAAAGGCGCGGCGGTTCGAACCGCGCGGCCCCACTCGAAAGGTCTTGTCTAGACAGGGATGAGAACCGAGACGTGTTCGGAGTCGACGCGGTGCGCTACCGCTCCACGATCATGACCCGCACTCCTGTCCGTCGAAGAACCTGGGGTCCGTCGGCTACGACAAGGCGACTGGCACACTTGAGGTTGAGTTCGAATCGGGCGACATCTACGAGTACGACAGGGCTCCCTTGGGCCTATACGAGGGCCGCCTGAGCGCCTCCTCCGTCGGCAAGTACTTCCACGCCTTCATCAAGAATTCATACCCAGCCAGGAAAGTTGGGTAACGAAGAGCTCGCGCACGTCCTCGGCCTCGTCCGCCAGGCGTTCGAGAAGGGGATGGCGGAGAACGGAGATCGGCAGCTCTGTCACTGATGTTCCATAGCGGCGGGAACGTCGACGCATGAGTGCTAAACTATAGATATGGTGGCACTTGGCGTCTCAGATACGATCCGCGGTGATCGGTCGATCTCTCCGAGCGGCCCGAAGTGCGGATCGACCGGAACGGCACAGAAGGCGCCCAGAAGAGCCCGATACCCAGACGTTCAGTACGCATGAAACTCATCAAGAACACCGGCGGCGATCGTGTTATCGACGAGCTGCGACAAGCCCTTACTCCGCCGGCGTCCCTTGATGTCGCGACCCCGGCGTTTTCCCTCTTCGCCTTCGCCGAACTCCGGGAGCTGCTCTCGAAGCTCGACGCCTGTCGCCTCGTCCTTCCGTCGAGGAGCGGGATTGATCTCGGGCTCACGGGAAACGAGGCGGATCGCGCCTCTCGAAATACCCTGCAAGTCCCATGGCTCGCCCGTGAATGCGCGAGGTGGATCACGGGCAAGGTCGAGCTACGGGGGGCGCCGTCGTCGCTCCCGCAGTCGATTATCAGCGCCGGCCTGCCCGCCTCGGAACGGCACCGCGTCATCACCGGGAACTGCCCGTTCACGACCGAGGGCCTCGGCCTCACCCCTGGGAACCAGTTCAGCCTGATCCAGTGCTCCGAGAAGGCGGAGGAGTCCGCGCTCCTCGGCTCCTGGTTCACGAGTCTCTGGAACACGCTCCCGTCCTCCGAGGCGCAGAAGGCTGCCTTCGTCGCGCGCCTCCAGGAGCTCGCCGCGCCGAAGGCTCCGTCCCTCATCTACTTTCTGATCCTCTACCACCTCTTCAAGGACCTGGGCGACGAGCTGGACGAGGAGCGCATCGTCAAATCCGCGACCGGCATTCGGAACACCGTCGTCTGGAAGAAGCTCTACCGCTTCCAGCGCGATGGTGTCGTGGGGGCGATCGACAAGCTCGAGCGCCACGGCGGCTGCATCATCGCGGACAGCGTCGGCCTCGGGAAGACGTTCGAGGCGCTCGCCATCATCAAGTACTACGAGCTTCGCAACGACCGTGTCCTCGTCCTGGTCCCGAAGCGCCTGCGCGACAACTGGACGCTCTACAGGGCGAACGACCGCCGCAACATCCTCGCGGTCGACCGCCTCAACTACGACGTCCTCAACCACACCGACCTCTCCCGCGACAGCGGCCTCTCGGGCGACATCGACCTGTCCCAGGTCAACTGGGGCAACTACGACCTCGTCGTCATCGACGAGTCGCACAACTTCCGCAACAAGGCCACGCACCGAGACCGCGACACCCGCTACGACCGGCTCATGAAGCAAATCATCCAGTCGGGCGTGAAGACTCGCGTCCTCATGCTCTCGGCGACGCCCGTCAACAACCGGCTCGCCGACCTCAAGAACCAGATCGCGTTCGTCACCGAGGGGAAGGACGATGCGCTCGCCGGCCAGAACATCCCGAGCATCGAGGCCACTACCCGCCAGGCGCAGCTCCAGTTCAACCGCTGGCTCGCCCTGGAGGACGCCGAGCGGAAGCCCGCGCGCCTCATGGACATGCTGGGGTTCGACTACTTCAAGCTCCTCGACCTCCTGACAATCGCGCGCTCGCGGAAGCACGTCGAGAAGTACTACGGCACGAGCGAGACGGGGAAGTTCCCGGAGCGGCTCAAGCCGATCAACATCAAGTCCGAGGTCGACCTGACATCGGAATTCCGCCCCATCCGCGAGATCAACAACGAGATCCGCCGCCTCAACCTCAGCGCCTACGCGCCGCTGCGCTACGTGGTGCTCCCGAAGCAGAAGGCCTACGACGAGAAGTACAGCACGAAGCTTCGCGGGGGCGAGGGGTTCTTCCGCCAGGTCGACCGCGAGGAGAGCCTCGTCCACCTCCTGCGCGTGAACGTCCTCAAGCGCATGGAGAGCTCCGTCACCTCGTTCGCGCTCACTCTCGAGCGGCAGCTCGCCGATGTGGAGGGGCTCCTCGCCCGCATCGAGGCGCACGAAGAGGCCGTCGAGGAGCTCTCGATCGAGGACGTCGACGTGGACGACCCGACGTTCGAGCCGCTCCTGGTCGGGCGGAAGGTGAAGGTCCTCCTCCAGGACGTCGACCGGGTCCGCTGGCTCCAGGACCTCACTGAGGACCGAAACCGCCTCGCGACACTGCTCTCTGCCGCACGAGAGATCGAGCCACCCCGCGACGCGAAGCTCGAAGCCCTGCGCGGCGTCATCGAGGGGAAGTGCCGGAAACCGCTCAACCCCGGGAATAAGAAGGTCATCGTCTTCACGGCCTTCGCCGACACCGCGCAGTACCTCTACCAGCAGCTCGCGCCGTGGGCGAAGAAGACGCTCCAGGTCCACTCCGCGCTCGTCACCGGGACGTTCCCGAACAAGACCACGCTCCCGGGGCTGCGCCTCGACCTCGGCAGCATCCTCACGGCGTTTTCGCCGCGTTCAAAGGAGCGGAGCGAGGAGTTCGCTGGCGAGGGCGAGATCGACCTCCTCATCGCGACGGACTGCATCTCCGAGGGGCAGAACCTCCAGGACTGCGACTACCTCATCAACTACGACATCCACTGGAACCCCGTCCGGATCATCCAGCGCTTCGGTCGAATCGACCGCATCGGGTCCCCGAACACGTGCGTCCAGCTCGTGAACTTCTGGCCGAACATCGAGCTAGAGGAGTACATCAACCTCGAGCAGCGCGTCAGCGGTCGCATGGTTCTCCTCGACATTTCGGCGACCGGCGAGGAGAACATCATCGAGTACCAGTCCGGCAACCAGATGAACGACTTGGAGTACCGCCGCAAGCAGCTCGAGAAGCTCCAGAACGCCGTCATCGATCTCGAGGACCTCTCCAGCGGGGTCTCGATCGCCGACCTCACCCTAAACGACTTCCGCATCGACCTCTCCGGGTTCCTCCGCGAGCATCCGGGGACGCTCGAGAGCCTGCCCCACGGCACGTCAGCCGTGACGACTGCGGCGGCGATGGGCGACTCCGCCACGCCACCCGGCGTGATCTTCTGCCTCCGGGCGGTCGGCGAGGCGGCCCTGAAGGCGATCGAGCCGGGCTACCCGCTCGCGCCGCACTACCTCGTCCACATCGGCGAGGACGGGGCCGTCGTCCTGCCGTTCACCCAGGCGAAGCAGGTCCTCGACCGGCTCAAGCGGCTCGCCATCGGGCGGGATATCCCCGATGCCGGCGCCTGCGCCCGCCTCAGCAAAGACACTCGCGACGGGCAGGACATGGCCGACCTGCAGAAGTCCCTCGCGAAAGCCGTGTCGTCGGTAGTCGGGAAGAAGGAGGAGCGGGCTGTCGCGAGTCTCTTCTCCCCCGGGGGCACCCACGCGATGAAGGGTGAGTTCCAGGGCATGAACGACTTCGAGGTCGTCGCCCTCCTCGTCGTTCTTCCGAACGGGGACGCTGCTCCAGCCGCATGAGCGCAGCGGCCATCATCGAGGCCCTGGCCATTCCGGCCAATGCCCTGGTGGGACAGCGCGTCCCAAAGAAACTCCTCCTCGAGCAAGGGGCGCCGACCGCCGCTGACAAGCGCCTCATTCAGGACGGTATCGAGGAGCTCTTCTGGGTCGCGGCACTCAAGCCGTCGACGATCGGCGTCCCGGCATACCGAGACGAGATTCGCGAGTACCTCGAGGTGGCGGTCCTCTCCGCGACTTTCCGCCCGAGCGCGAAGGGCGCCCGGCTGACCGAACTCATTCATCGGGGGATACCGTACCCTCTCTTTCTGCTCGCCTCACAGGCGGGGAGCACATCGGTCTCGCTCGCCCCGAAGAGGTTCTCGCAGGCGGAGAACGCTCAGGTCGTCCTCGAGAGCCATGTCACGAGCGTCTCCCTCTCTCTTCCTCAGTCGAAGGAGCAGGCGTCCTTCCTCGCGAGTCTCCCGATAGCCGCGCAGCCCGCCCGGAATCTCTTCACGATGTACCAGGGCTGGATCGACGGTGTCGCGGCACTGGAAGCCGCCCACCTGACCGGCTCCTTCGTCCTCCTCGATTCTGCGGACCGCGCGGCCAAGCGGCGTGCCGCACTCGACGAGCGCGTTCGACTTGAGCGGGAGATGACGGTCCTCCGCTCGCGCGCGGAGTCGGAGACGCAGATGAGTCGCCGCGTCGACCTCAACATCGAATTGAAACGTCTCGAGGCGACCCTCGCCGAACTGGCGAGAAGCCTCTAAGCTGAGGACATATGAAACCCCTGACCCCTGACGATCCCGAGACGAAGAGTGCCGACACTGCCGCGGAGTTCTTCGCCTCGCTTAAGAAGCTCATCCCTGAGGCATTGGCCGAGGGGAGGATCGACCTTGAAATTCTCCGACAGCTCCTCGGCAGCTTCGTGGACGAGGGCGATGAGAGGTACGGCCTGAACTGGCACGGCAAGCGGCGCGCCCGACAGATCGCGCTCACGCCATCGATGGGGACCCTCCGACCGTGCCCAGGTGAGAGCGTCGACTGGGATACCACGCAGAACCTGATGATCGAGGGGGACAACCTCGAGGTCTTGAAGCTGCTCCAGAAGAGCTACGACGGGAAGGTAAAGCTCATTTACATAGACCCGCCCTACAACACAGGCGGCGATTTTGTTTACCCCGACGACTTTCAAGACAACATAAGGAACTACCTGATTCGGACCGGGCAGACCGCGTCGGACGGCCGAAAGAACTCCTCGAATACCGAGACCTCCGGCCGGTATCACACAGACTGGCTAAATATGATCTACCCCCGCCTGAAGCTGGCGCGGAATCTCCTAACGAACAACGGCGTGATTCTCATCAGTATCGACGATCACGAAGTCGATAACCTCCGCCGTGTCTGCAATGAGGTCTTCGGCGAGGAGAACTTCGTAGCCTGCCTGATCTGGGAGAAGGGGCGAAAGAACGACGCCAAATTGGTGTCGGTCGGGCACGAGTACGTATTGGTGTTCGCTAAAGCACTCGGCGTTCTTCGCGACCTCAACACGCTCTGGAGGGAAGAGAAGCCTGGTGCACGCGAGATCTGGGACAAGTATCTGGAGCTACGCCGTCAGTATGTCGGTGACGATAAGGCGATCGAGGTAGATCTTCAGACTTGGTACTCGTCGCTACCAAAGACGCATCCTTCGAAGAAGTGGAGTCGCTACAAACAGGTGGACAAGAACGGTCCCTGGCGAGACCACGACATCTCGTGGCCGGGAGGCGGTGGCCCACGCTACGACGTGCTGCATCCGAAGACGAAGAAGCCCTGCAAAGTGCCGGAAGACGGATGGCGGTTCTCGAAAGCCGAGGAGATGCAGCGGCAGATTCGGTTAGGACTCGTCGAGTTCCGCGAGGACGATACTGAGCCGCCTTTCAGAAAGGCGCACATTCGTCCTGTTCCTGACGAGCTTGTCGCAGAGGAATTCGCCGGAGGGCCAGAAGAGGCCGACGGCGAGAGCGAAGAGCTTGCTGTCCAGGTAAGAGGCAGCTACTTCTACAAGCAATCCCAGGTCGCTGTGAAGTATCTTCGAAACCTCCTTGGAGGCAACGCCTTCGAGAACCCAAAGGACCATTTCGAACTGGCGCGGCTATTTAGCTACACGACAGCCGCCGACAAGAATGCCGTAATAATGGATTTCTTTGCGGGAAGCGGGAGCGCGGCGCACGCGGTCCTGCATCTGAATCAGACGGACAGCGGAAAGCGTCGTTTTATCCTCGTTCAGCTGCCAGAGCCTCTCGATCCAGACGTTAAAGAGCAGAAGGCGACGGCCGACTTCTGCGACAGGATTGGCAGACCACGAATCCTTTCCGAGCTAACAAAGGAGCGACTCCGGCGAGCTGGCAAGAGAATCCGGGATGAGGCTCCGATGTTCGCGGGCGACATAGGCTTCCGCGTTTTCAAGCTCGACTCAACGAACATCCGTCCGTGGGATCCCGACCGCGACAATCTCGCGAAGACCCTCGACGAGGCCGTCGAACACGTAAAGGCTGAGCGAACCGAGGATGATGTTCTCTACGAGCTGCTGCTGAAGCTCGGCCTCGACCTGACGGTCCCGATGGAGAAGAAGACGATCGCCGGAAAGGACGTCCACAGTATCGGTGCCGGGACGCTCATCGTCTGCCTCGCGAAGGAGATCGCCGCGAAGGACGTGGAGCCGCTCGCCCTCGGCATCGCCGAGTGGCACAAGGCGCTGAACTCGGCCGGCGAGAGCACCGTCGTGTTCCGAGACAGTGGCTTCGCCGACGACGTGGCGAAGACGAACCTCACGGCCATCCTCCAGCAGCACGGTCTCGAGAACGTGCGAAGCCTGTAACCGCGGATCGGACCATGCCATCTGAGCAGCTGCCCCCGACCGGTGAAATCGTCCTGTATCGGACCGAAGACGGGCGGACGCGCGTCGAATGCCGTTTCGCCGGGGAGACCGTCTGGCTCAGCCAGGCCCTCATGGCCGAGCTCTATCAGAAGGACGTCCGGACGATCAACGAGCACCTCCAGAACCTGGTCGCCGAGGGGGAACTCGATCCGACGGCAACTATCCGGAAATTCCGGATAGTTCGGCGGGAGGGATCCCGAGACGTCACGAGGGACGTGGAGCACTACAGCCTGGACGCCATCCTCGCGGTCGGCTACCGCGTACGGTCGCCCCGGGGTGTGCAGTTTCGGCGCTGGGCCACCGAGCGACTCCGCGAGTACCTCGTGAAGGGTTTCACGATGGACGATGAGCGGCTCAAGAACCCACCCATCGACGGTTCCGGGATCCCCGACTACTTCGACGAACTCCTCGAGCGGATCCGCGACATCCGGGCGAGCGAACGACGGATGTACCTACGCGTGCGGGAGATCTTCGCCCTCGCGTCGGACTATGACGCGACTCGGAAGGACACGGTCGAGTTCTTCAAGGTGATCCAGAACAAGCTGCACTTCGCGGCGACCGGGAAGACCGCCCCGGAACTAATCGCCGAGCGAGCCGACCACACGCACCCGAACATGGGTCTCACGAGCTGGAAGGGTGACGGCGTCCGGAAGACGGACGTCACCGTGGCCAAGAACTACCTTCGCGAGCTCGAGATCTCCGATCTGAACCGCATCGTGACGATGTGGCTCGACTTCGCAGAGGACCAGGCCCGGCGGCGGAAGCAGGTCTTCCTCAAGGACTGGGAGACGCGGCTTAACGACTTCCTTCGGTTCAACGACCGATCGGTCCTGACGAACGCCGGATCGGTGAGCGCCACCCTCGCCCACGACCGTGCGGAAGCCGAGTACGCCAAGTTTGCCGCACAGAGGCGGTCCCTCCTCGAAGCCGAGGGCCAGCGGGCCGCCATCGAGTCGCTCGAGGACGCCGCGAAGGCGCTGCCTGCTCCGTCGAAGCCGAAGACGCGGCGCCCAAAGAAGTTATGAAGCTTCACTTCGAACCGAACCTCGACTACCAGCTCCAGGCCATCGAGGCGGTCTGCGACCTCTTCCGCGGCCAAGAGACCTGCCGCACCGAATTCACCGTGACGAAGGCTGCCCTCGGCGGAGCCTTCCTGCCCGGGATGGAGTCGGACCTCGGCATCGGCAACCGGCTGACGCTCCTCGATGACGAGATCCTCGCGAACCTTGAGCGTATCCAGCTTCGAAACGGACTCCGCCCGTCGGGTTCCCTTGCGTCGGGGGACTTCACGGTCGAGATGGAGACCGGGACCGGGAAGACGTACGTGTACCTGCGGACGATCTTCGAGCTGAACCGGAGGTACGGCTTCACAAAGTTCGTGATCGTCGTCCCGTCGGTCGCCATCAAAGAAGGCGTCTACAAGACCATTCAGATCACAAAAGACCACTTCAGTGGCCTTTATGCGAACACGCCCTTCGAACCATTCCTCTACGACTCCTCGAAGCTCGGTCAGGTCCGGAACTTCGCGACGAGCCCGAACATCCAGATCATGGTGGTCACGGTCGGCGCGATCAACAAGAAGGACGTCAACAACCTCTACAAGGACAGCGAGAAGACGGGCGGGGAGAAGCCGATCGACCTCATCAAGTCGACGAGGCCGATCGTCATCGTCGACGAGCCGCAGAGCGTGGACGGCGGACTCGAAGGCCGCGGGAAGGAAGCACTTGGGCTGATGGCCCCCCTCTGTACCCTTCGCTACTCCGCGACCCACGTCGAGAAGCATCACATGGTCTACCGGCTCGACGCGATCGACGCCTACGAGCGAAAGCTTGTGAAACAGATTGAGGTGGCTGCTGCGGGTATCGAGGGCGCGCACAACAAGGCGTTCGTCCGCCTCCTCTCCGTCAGCAACAAGCGAGGCCTCGTCACAGCAAAGGTTGAGCTCGACATCGAGACCGCTACGGAGGTGAAGCGAGAGGAAGTTGGCGTCCAGGACGGGGACGACCTCGAGCTCGTCACTTCACGGGCCGTCTATCACGACTGCCGCATCGGTGAGATTCGCGTCGCGAAGGGGAAGGAGTTTCTCGAGCTACGGGTTCCGGGCGGTGAGCAGTACCTGAAGCTCGGGGAATCCCACGGAGACCTCGAGCCGCTCTCATTCCAGCGGGAAATGATCCGGAGAACGATCAAGGAGCACCTCGACAAGGAGATGCGCCTTCGGCCGCAGGGGATCAAGGTCCTGAGCCTCTTCTTCATCGACTCCGTCGGGCATTACCGGACCTACGACGCCGACGGCGTCGCGCAAAAGGGGCCGTACGCCCTGATCTTCGAGGAGGAGTACCGGCGGCTCGCCAAGCATCCTGACTACCAGAGCCTCTTCGAAGGGGCGGATCTGGCTACCGCCGCGGACGACGTCCATAACGGCTACTTCTCGATCGACCGGAAGAAGGTCGGCACGAAAACGGTCGAGGTATTCAAGGACACCCGCGGCGACACGAAGGCTGACGACGACACCTACAGCCTCATCATGCGCGACAAGGAGCGGCTCCTCGGCTTCGAAACGCCGCTCAAGTTCATCTTCTCCCACTCGGCGCTGAAGGAGGGTTGGGACAACCCGAACGTCTTTCAGATCTGCGCCCTTCGGGATATGGGGACGGAGCGGGAGCGGCGCCAGACGATCGGCCGCGGCCTTCGCCTCTGCGTGAACCAGCAAGGCGACCGTCTCCGGGGCTTCGAGGTCAACACGCTGACGGTGGTGGCGACCGAGAGCTACGAACACTTCGCCGAGAGCCTCCAGAGGGAGATCGAGGAGGACACGGGGATCCGCTTCGGCGTCGTCGAGCAGCACCAGTTCGCGGCTATCGCCGTCACCGGCGGCGACGGCCAGGTCGGTCCACTCGGCTTCGAAGGGTCGGCCGCCGTCTGGCAGGCTCTTCGCGAGGCCGGTCAGGTCGACGCGAAGGGAAAGGTGCAGGACTCGCTTCGTCAGGCGCTTAAGGAAGGCACCTTCACGCTCCCGTCTCCGCTCGCGGCCCATGTCCCCCAGGTGACGGCCATCCTCCGCAAGCTCTCCGGCAAGCTCGACATCAAGAATGCCGACGAGCGAAAGCAGATCCGTACGCGGCAGGCGATCCTCGAGAGCGAGGAGTTCAAGGCCCTCTGGGACCGGATCAAGCACAAGACCACGTACCGCGTGCAGTTCGACAACGTGGCGCTGATCCAGAAGTGCACCGACGCCGTCATGACAGCGCCACCGATCTCAAAGACACGCCTCCAGTGGCGCAAGGCGGATATCTCCATCGGAAAGTCCGGCGTCGACGCGACGGAGACGTCCGTATCGGCGCCGGTCACGCTCGAGGAGCGCGACATCGAGCTGCCCGATCTCCTGACGGACCTTCAGGACAAGACCCAGCTCACCCGCAGGAGCATCCATCGCATCCTCACCGGGAGCGGCCGGCTGAACGACTTCGCCCGAAACCCGCAGCAGTTCATCGAGGCGACGGCCGATGCGATCAATCGGGTCAAGCAGCTCGCCATCGTCGACGGCATCAAGTACCAGCGCCTCGGCGAGGAGTTCTACTACGCGCAGGAGCTCTTCAAGGACGAGGAGCTGACCGGCTACCTGAAGAACATGCTCGAGGCGAAGAAGGCGGTCTACGAGCATGTGGTCTACGACTCGGCCGGCGTCGAGCGCGGCTTCGCGGAGGACCTCGAGAAGAACGAGGCCGTGAAGGTCTACGCAAAACTGCCCGGCTGGTTCAAAGTGCCAACGCCCCTCGGCACCTACAACCCGGACTGGGCCGTCCTCGTCGAGAGAGACGGTACCGAGAAGCTCTACTTTGTCGTCGAGACGAAGGGCAGCCTTTTCGCGGGCGATCTCCGCGGGAAGGAAGACGCCAAGATCCAGTGCGGCAAGGCCCACTTCAAGGAGCTGGCGGTCAATGAGAACCCGGCTCGCTACGAAGTGGTGACGTCCCTTGATGATCTGATGGGCCGCATATAGGCCCACTCCAGACTCTTACTAATCCGAGCAGATATTGTTTGACTTTCTGAGTGTTCAAGGTTACGATGCGACATGACCAAACGAGATGCGCGGTTTCTGACGAGCGAGGCTCAGGAAGCGCTTCGGATTCGGGTGGTGGAAGCGGTTCGGGGAGAGATGTCGCAGACGGAGGCAGCCCGAGTCTTCGGGGTCTCCCGCGTTTCGGTGAATGGCTGGATGAAGCGCGTCACTCAGGGTGGTGTGAAGGCACTTCGGACGGGACCGCGTGGACGGCCGAAGAGCCCGGCGCTGCCGGGGCGGGATGCGGCGCGAGCGGTTCGGAAGATCACAGGGGCCTGCCCGGACCAGCTCCACCTGCCCTTCGCTCTCTGGACGCGCGAGGCCGTCGTGCAGCTTCTG
>Ga0208079_1000066_pt1 | contig 57559 bp, 57 predicted proteins | sample NGESurdeep092012_5_FD_184474 | JGI IMG/M metagenome (GOLD analysis project Ga0208079, IMG submission 184474) | Arctic peat soil microbial communities from Barrow, Alaska - NGEE Surface sample 210-2 deep-092012 (SPAdes) | ecosystem: Environmental > Terrestrial > Soil > Wetlands > Peat ... | reverse complement strand
GAGAAATCAAAAGGTAAAAAAATCACCGTTCCAAAAATGAAGGTTGTTCATAAGCAAAGTGACAATTTAATGGAAATGCTGAAAGCAAGTTTGGGAACTTCGAAAAGGAAATCAGCATAAGGCCATGCTTCAATTACCCATTTATCGGCAGGTCCTTTATCTGAACCCGGGATCACAAAAGTTCCGTTTTTGATATCGTTGATTTTTAAGTTTACCGCAGAAACTCCTGTTTTGCCTGCTTCGATTATAATCTGGAAGCCAGTAATTTCATTTTTGGCCCCGAAAATATTGATCCTGTTATTTGCCCAGACGGCATTTGCCTGGTCTGTTGCAAGGGGATTTGTAATATCTTCCTTCTTTATTTTTTCGCTTTCGTCAACAGCCCATACACGGTTTATTCCGGAATGGTCTTTGCATGAAACACATGATGCAAGGAACAGAAAAATTATCAGGCCTCTGACATGTCCTGAAAGGAGAAGTTGTTTGTTTTTCATAGTCTTTTTACAAAAAGCTCTCTTTCAAGCTTTGACTTTCACAACGAATGTCGCCTTCTTTTAATTCCTCTGATTGACGACCATTAGAAAATTAACCATTTTTCATATCTCCTATGTAATAACAATTGCCTAACTTGTATTGATAATTACTTGATATCTAACCAAACAAGTTAAAAAATGAGAATCCATATTGCTGGGTTTGTTTTATTCGTAATCTGGTGCTTTATTTCTGCATGGCTTTATAATGATAAGATTTTGCCTGGTATGAAGAAATCGGCACCTATACAGATACAGACAATTCCTAAAACACTAACAAATGAGGCAGATTCTTTAATGAAACTAAAAGCATCAATGCCTGGGAATCTTGTGATCTACTTTGAATTTAATGGAACAAAATTCAAACCTGATATGCAAATTGAAAACAGCATTACTACTTTAATAGCTTGGCTCGGTAAATATCAAGGATCGATGCTAAATGTTACCGGGCATACCGATCTGGTTGGAACAAATGATTATAATTATAATCTTGGACTTAAAAGAGCTAAGATAGTTGAAAAATACCTTGAGAATAAGGGAATAATTTCCAGCAGGATGATTATAGAGTCAAAAGGTGAAACAGAGCCTGCAGCTGACAATCTATCCGATGATGGAAGAGCAAAGAACAGAAGAACAGAAATATCAATAAAAATGCAATAATATGACACAATTATTTGTACAACTCGCACAATCTGTTACAGGAAATGTAATTGCAATTGTAGCTTTGAACATTGTTGCAGCAGCCATCGGATATTTTACTGCCTGGCTTTATGCTAAATCAGTATATACTCCTGTAATAAAGGGTCTTGAAGCTGATAAGGTTACTCTGAATAAACAGGTTGCCATGTTAAATAATGAAATAAGCAACCTTAATGAAGAAGTCAAAAAGCTAAAGGATGAAACAAACGACCTTAATGAAAAAGTCAGTAAGCTAAGTGAGAAAAACAGTAAACTTGAAGAGGAGATAGCTGAAAAGTATAAAGAGATAAAAGAACTTTCCCATAATACTACCAGTGCGGGTAAGTATGTAATTAGCAAAGCAAAAAACGATGAAAAATATTTCAACTTAAAAACAACCACCGGTCAAACAATCCTCACCAGTCAAATGTATTCTTCAGAATCGGCATGCTTTAATGGCATTGAATCAGTTAGAAATAATTGTTCTGATGATAGCAAGTTTGAACGTAAACAATCTGTCAACAATAAGTCTTTCTTTGTTTTGAAAGCAGCTAATGGACAGGTAATTGGTACTAGTGCAATGTACGAGTCTGAGGCTGGCATGGAAAATGACATCGCATTGGTTAAAAAAAATGGCATTAGTACAGGTGTTATTGAGGAATAAAATTGACTCGTCGCTAGTAGCAGACCTTTTCGGCATATTAAGTAGGCTTATTTCATGACTAAAGTAAGGTTTAAGTTATTAAGATTCCAGCGATATTGTATTTATAGCAATCGTATAATCAATTACTTTGCATTACACAAACTCCAAGTAAAGTGTAATCTACTTGTTTCTGACCTGTACAGACTACAGCTGTAAAAATAAATGTCACGATAAACAAAACAATTTTTTTCATTGCAAAAAGATTTAGTTTCATTTTCAGAGATTTGAATATAAATTTAAGCCGTGTTTAAGCAAAAGTCAAGTTTATTTTAATCCATTGGTTCCCGATTTAATTTGATCCCAATTAATAATAAATATCAAAGAGTTCTTGGAATTATGCATGAAAGAACAGATTATTTGATAATCGCACATTCTTTTTTGACTAAGCTCTATTAATGTTATAAGAATAGCTTTAAATTTGTTAAATTCTTTGATGAACCTGTATGGTAGTATTAAAAGTCCCTGAAAAATCACATGATGAATGAATTGATCATTGAACAAACTCCAAAAACTCCACAGATTGATTTAAATCAGTTGACGGGTGATCTTTTATTTTATGGCAGGTCAATTCCTGAAAATGCTACCAAATTATATGAACCTGTTTTGAATTGGGTAGCAGAATATATTTTAGAAGCTAATCCAACTACTAATTTAAGACTCGATCTGGAGTATTTCAATACAGCATCATCAATATATCTTGCAAAAATGCTTAGAGTCCTTACCCGGATTAAGGTACCTGAATATGTTTTAATTATACACTTATTTTTTCCTGTTGAAGAATTTAATGAATTGAATGAATTTGAGGATATTTATGATGCCTTTTCTCCAATAACAGATATTTTTCACGATGCCATAACAAGCATTAGCATAAAACTCTATGCAAAAGGCGATAGAGGAGAAATAATTAAAACAAGATTGGTATTTATTGAACCTAACAATTCACGAACTTAAATCCAGCCTTAAAATATATTTAACGCTAAGCTCTGTTATATACAATTCTTTCAAAGGATGATATTATCTGGCCATGATGTTTATCCTGTTCAGAAGAGGATCTCTATATGAATTGCCTATAGGTACCTCTCTAAGGTCATTGGCAATAATCAAATCAAGAGAATTTTCTTTGATAGTCTTTATTAAACTTATATTCACAATAAATGATCGATGTACTCTGATAAACATGTCAGAAGGTAATTGATACTCAATTGCCTTCATAGTAAAATGAATTGTAAACTTTTCATTTTTAGTGTTTATTGTAACATAATTCTCAAGAGCTTCAATGTATACAATATCTTTAATTTTCAGCTTGACTAATGTTGATCCTTTTTTAATAAATATCTCATTAGCATCGCTGTTGCTGACTTCCCTGTTTACAAAATACCGTATTGCCTTATCAACGGCTTTGCAGAATCGTGAAAAAGACACTGGTTTAATCAGATAATCAACAATATTGAATTCGAATGCTTTGAGGGCATCCTTATCATCTTGTGATACAATTATCATATTTGCCTGATGGCCGAAATTATTTATAAAATTTAAGATGTCCATTTCTGGCATATCAACATCAAGAAAGATAAGGTCAATATCCTGTCTTTTTGATAATAGGGCCCTGATTGAACCTGAATCACTGAATGTCCCGATAAGATTGAGAGATGAAGACTTTCCCACAAATTCTTCAAGAAGTCGGCTACTATTTATATTGGCACATATAATGCAGTTCATAAATGCGAATTTAGTCAATATTATTAAATCAATAATTGTGACTTGACACTTAAACAAACGCAAAAGAGAAAAAGTTTAACGATTATTAAATCTTAAGTATCCCAAAGTCTCAGACTGTATTGTTAAATAATTAATATGCAGAGTCAGGTTTTGCCGGCCACACCTTCGCCCATCACAGGGTTAGCGTAGGAGGGCTTTTTCTTTATAAATTGATTTTTATTTAAATTGTCCTTCTTTTATTCTGCTCGCTTTATCAAGTAGCTTATCCATATAGTCTGGTGTAAAGTCATAGTATATTATAGGAGCACTTGTCGAATCATGCAATTCATGAACATCAGATTTTGTAATTGGATTATCTGAATTAACTATACTTTCAGGATACCCAAAATCAAAATATATTATATAGTTTTTCCTATCCCAAAAATATATCTTATCCATAAGCCATCTTCCTTTTGGACCCGTTGAATAAACATTTGACATTTTTTTTGATAACCAATCATATTTTTCTCCCTGGCCAAGTAAGGCGGGTGTTCCATATTTTTCTTTATATAATTCAAATAGTCTTTTAAGTTCTTTCAGGTCACAATTATATGAAAACCCTTGTTCACTTGTTTTTAACCTGGTGCACAGAGTCAATTGAATACTGGTTAACCTTTGATCAATTATATAAGTCCCTCTAAGATTAACTTTTGCATAAAGAGAAGGACTTATTCCTGAAAAATTATGGTATAAACTTTTTTGCTTAGTCCCGAGTATATCTGTAGTTTCAAAATATTGTAAATCACTTATGTTAAGCAAAGAATCCATTGTACTTTTTACTTTTAAATAGTCCATATCGAGATAAAATCCAAGGAACCCAATTTTCCCGATTTGATGCTTAGAATTGTATGATTTTGTATTACAGGAAGTTAAGAAACATATTTGCAGAACAATCAGACAATAAATAAGAAGACAATGTTTGAAACGGATTAATTTCATAATGAAAGGTTTAAAATGTGAGTTTAAAGTCTTTGAATTTGGTGGTTTTTAAATTATCCGCCATCCAATCATGTTTGCCGATAATAACGGTCTTATAAACATTGTCGTCAATATCTTTCACGTTCTGTGCCTGAATTCCGGCTAAACCGGTGCAAACCAAAGTTGCAACTAATAATATTACATTTATGTGTCCATTTTTGTTCTCTTTTTTAGATTTTGAACTTACGCTTTCATACTTCATTGTGTTAAAGTTATGAAAGACATTAACACAAGTCAAATTAAAAACCTTTGCAAATAATTAAAGCTGTGAAAACCTAAACTTCTACAGTTTGTTTCACTATTGTAATTATTTTTACAATTATCAAAATTGAAACTATGAAAATTGTATCATGGAACGTAAATGGAATTCGTGCTATATCAAAAAAAACCTTCCATTCTGATCTTGAAATTCTGGGAACAGATATCCTATGTCTTCAGGAAACCAAGGCCCAGGACAATCAGGTTGCTGAAACGCTTAAGCCCCTGGATGGATATCATATCTATTCAAATTCCGCGAAAAGACCAGGTTACTCAGGAACTGCAGTTATCTCAAAAATCAAACCCCTGAATGTGACAAAAGATATCAGTAAAGAGGAACATGATACTGAAGGGCGGGTATTATGTCTTGAATTTGAAACATTTTTTCTGATAAATGTCTATGTGCCGAATTCAGGCAGTGAGCTTAAGAGATTAGGTTACAGACAGGATTGGGATAAAGCGTTTTTTGATTATCTGAAAAATCTTGAAAAAGTCAAGTCTGTAATTGTTTGTGGTGACTTTAATGTTGCTCATAAAGAGATTGATCTGGCACGCCCGAAAGCTAATTACAATAAAACAGCCGGTTATATGCAGGAGGAGATAGATGGAATGGACAGGTTTACAAAATGTGGACTGGCAGATACATTTCGTCATCTGCATCCTGACGAGACTGAGAGATACTCGTGGTGGAGTTACAGAGCAGGTGCAAGATCAAAAAACATTGGCTGGAGAATCGATTATTTTCTGGTCAGTGTCTCCATCCTGTCATCAGTAAAAAATGCTTTTATTCTCGAAGATATATCTGGCTCTGATCATTGTCCAGTAGGAATTGTCCTTTAGTTGTAAAAATCGAAAACCTCTGCCAAATCAAGTCTTTCAGACTACTCTTTATATACAATCTTAATAATAACGATTTAAGTTGAAGTATTAATGTAGCGTTTTAATACACTCCATTGATTCAAAATGCTACAATTAATATTTGTCTTTAATCTAACATATGTTATAAATAACTGTTTACCTGACATTTATACTGTTTGGCCCAATTATTGAACTTTTGCATCCGGTTTAGTTTTGTTTAATCACTCTCTTCTAAATCCTTGCAAATGAAAAATAAAATGGATGAATCGCAGTATAAGGAATTGCTAAAGGAAAGCATAACCTTTCAATGGGACAAGTTTGAATATTTCAGAAATATCTGCAAAAAGAAAAAACGCAGCATCTATGATATCATAAAAGCTATCGATGATGAAGAATATCATCAGATACCTGCTATTCCGGCAACAGCTTTTAAAAGATCCAAAGGGTTATATAAAGAGCTGAATGATTTCTCTCAGGATGGTAAATTCCAGGTATCAAGCAGTACATCGGGTGATCCAAGTTATATATTTACTAATTCGGCAGAGTTGCACAAAGTTGTTGAAAACTACCGCTTAACCTTTGGAATTGACGGGACCTCAAGGGCAATTGGATTCTCTCCGTCTTTAAGAATCCTTGATGGTCTTTCAAAAAAATCAGCATATATGGGATACCAGAGCATTGGCCGGATGAACCTTGCTCTCGATGCAGCAAAAATATATTATAAGGATATTGCATTTACCCTGGATGTAGATTTATTCAGAACATTATTATCCAAATTTTTAAACGGGAAGGTCGTTCTGAAAAAAAAGTATTTAGAAGAAATAGTTGAGATTATTTCGGCTGCTCAAAGAGAACACAAAAAGATTAACCTTGGCGGTTTTGTTCTTCTGCTTAATCCATATCTTGATCAGTTGAAAGAGGGACAATTCAGCTTAGGAGATAATGCTTATTTTACATTTGCAGGAGGGGGGTATAGCGGAGTAAAGGGATCAATCAAGGGTAAAAAAGTAAATAAGCCTGAGATGATTAAAAAAATTGCATCTGTATTCGGAATAGATAAAAAGCAGCTTTCAACAAATCTGAAAGATATATACGCATTCACAGAAAGTCCTGCAACAAATGAAGGTTACTGGAGTGAGGATTTTGAAGATTATTTGTTTGAAACCTGGCATGAATCAAGGGCATACATTGTTGATCCTGAAACAGAAAAACCATTGAAATCCGGTGAAGGATTGTTAAAATTCATAACACCATATACAAATGGAAATCCTTCTGCAGCAAATGTTTCGGTTCTCCAGTTAGATAATGCAACAATAAGGGGGATCAAGCCAAACTTTATAGTTTCTCATTTTAGCCATATCAAAAGATTTCAGAATGCAAGCGTTGAGGGATGTGCTTACAAAGCTGAAGAAGTTGCCAGTGTATAACATCAGCATCTATGAAAACAGAAATTGAATTCCACGATCCATTCTTTACTTCTTCATTTACCGAAGAGAAAAATGGACTGAGAATCATCTATCCGCTTGCAGATGAGAAAAATATAAAAGAAGCTGCTCGTCAGATCAGACTAAATGCTGCAAAATATTTTTCTTCACATTCAGTTGAAGACATTCAAAAAATATCGGATACGGTTGATTCATCTTTTGAAGATCTGACTAAACCTGAAAATGTTGAACTTATTGATCTTATTCAGAGATCAAGCGGGTTTTCGAAATATGATATAGAAAATTGGGGGTTGGGATTATTCCGATCAATAGCGAGTTACGATCACGGAACCAGAGGATATTATATAAACAAAGCAATTAAGGGGAATGGAATTATTAAAACCCGCTTCGGCTACCTTAAAAGATTTGGTTATATAAATCCGTTTAATAAATGGAAAGAACCAACTCTCCTCAGCCATTTTATATCGGGGAATGTTGTGGGATATACAGCTATCCTTTCAAAGATTGGATTACCTGTAAGAATAAAAGGATCAGCTCAAATACTTAAGTTGCCATCAACAGCATCTTTTTTCCCTATGATTTACCTTAATAAACTTGAAACAATCGACCCGGAACTCAGAAAAACGATTGCATGCGGTTACTGGAAGGGAGGAGATGAATTAATCGAAAAACAAATTATTGAAGAATCAGATGCCATAAATATACTGAGCTCAGATCATGCTATAAAGGATCTGCAGACCAGGATAGAAAAATATCACAAGGGAATCACGACATTGATACATGGTCATAAAACAGGAATAGCATATATTTCAAAAGAGTTTGTAAATGACCCTGACAAATTGGAACAAACCATAAATGGTCTTGTTACTGATATTTCAGCTTTTGATGGAGGTGCCTGCTACAATGTAAAAAACATTTATGTTCAGGGAGATCCCCGGAAGTTTGCCGAATTGCTCTATACAAAACTTGAGCTTTTTGAAAAAAGGGTTTCCCCTGTTTCTGTAAATGTCAGACCGACAGGAACATCACTCTATCAGATATATAGCGGTTCCAATGAAGTAATTTCATCTGATGAAAAGAATGTTTTTATAAGAGTAAGTGAGAATCCTGAGTTCTGGAAACCTGATGAACTCTTCAGGTATGTAAAGGTTATGAGAGTAACTGATGAAAAAGAGGTTTATGGTTTGATCGGTAAGCATATGAATCACCTGCAGACTGCAATCATTGCTGTACCGGATGAAAAGATAGTTCCTGTCTTTTTATTATTCGGTAAAGCAGGAATAAGCAATATTCATTACCCGGGATCTGCGCCGTTAATAAATGTTTATGAAGAACCACATGACGGGGAATTTGATGTTATCAGGTTAAGATATAACTATTCAGCAAGATTCGCTGCAACTAATTTTAAAATAAACAGTGACTGGATGGCATAACCCCGTGAAAATTAATTCAATCGGGGTCTGATCAATTCAAACAATGAGATTGCCCGATTGTTCGACTTATTTTGTTTTGTACGAGCCTTTTAACAGGCTCCTTTTCGCTTTTTTATGAATTTTTTGTTTTAGTTTCGATGGCTTATATCGTTTATTCCGTGCGAATTCTTCCGGTTTAAGTAACATGATACCAGCTCTTTCTTTAGAAGACGCTTCTCTGGTCGGGGAACACCCAGCACAAAGTGTTATCAAAAATAACAGAATCACATATTTGACTAGGGTCACCATATTCCCGGTCTATAACAGATTAATAAATAAAGTACAGACTAGTCTTTTTGTTCTGTCAAAATTAAACCGATGTCTTGCTAAAAACAAATTTTTATTATCACAAAAAACCGGTCAGATAGCTAAAATAACTGCCTGACCGGTTGATAAAAGACCTGAGATTCATTTATGAAATGATATTATGTACCTGCTTTATAGTTGGGCGTGCCGGAGTAACTCCGTTCTTCTTTAGAATAGGAATAAGTGTTTCAGAAAATTTATTTAATGCTTCTTCTGACTCCCAAATATCTGTCACGAGCATACCTACAGGCTGCAACGTAACTACATGATACAAGCGCCCTTTTGGACTTCCAACTCCAGCTGCTTTAAGATCTTTAATCGTCTGTTCGTATTTTGGCACAGTAAAGTCAACCGTGTCGAATTGGGCAAGAATATTTTTCATATGATTATATTTTATTTCTTCCTACTCTTATGGCTTTTCGGATTCGCCCCGTTTGTTTAGTGGTTTCTGGTCTCCTTTACAACAACAAATTGAAATTGAATAAGTTCGTGAGACAAAAAAACAAGGTGAAAAATATTATATACCTCGACCTGTAACCGGCTTCTCCGAGTAATGGACATGAACCAGACGCCATTCGTAGTTTATCTTTCGCCAGATCTGAGTTTCACGTCCTTTGGTCTGAACAGCAGAATTATTTGTTTTCAGGGTAGCATCAAACGTCCAGTTAAATGTCAGCCACGAAACATCGCCATAATAGGCAAATTTTATATCGGAAAATGACAGTTTTCTGGAGGTGAAATTATCTTTAAAAATCTGGTAGATATTTTTTATCCCTTTCCAGCCATATTCTGTTCCCTGAGGATTTATAAATGAAATTTCGGCTGTCGGAGACCATATCTTTGACGCCAGCACCGTATCAGCCTCATCTATGGCACGGGCATAGTGCGCGACAAGAGATTGGAAAAAAACACTATCGGGTAAGGTATTTTTAACAGGCTGGCTTTTCTGCTCCGCCTGGGAATATGCCGGATTATTTATAATCAGTGTGGCAGCAATGATTACGATTAAATTTATTCCTGGATATTTCATTTTTCGCACTGTATAATTACATTCTTAAAAGCTGCAGCAATATTTTTAGCTGTTTCCACATCGTTTGTCCCAATCTCTACATCGGAACCCCAGGCTTGTTGTACTCCGTTTTTATAAACTTTCACAAGTTTTTCCTTGTTCTTGCAGGAAAGGGTTACATCCACATTTTTACCGCTCACTTTGAAGTCGACCATCTGCTTATTCATGTCGGCAAGACTAAATTCATAAATTTCATCCGTTGATTTGCCCTTATCGTCAGTAGTGGAGACAGTTAAAGAAATTTTACAGGGATCATTATTCGTAAGCTCTATCTTTTGCTTTACTTCTTTCCCTTCATTTTTCAGGTCGCCGGTATTTTCCGTGATAAACTTTATGGCAGATTGTTTATCGGTCCAAACTATGTCTTTGGGCTTGCCATTACCTGCCAGATATTTAATGGCTTCTGAAATGTCCCTGGCTTGTCTGGCATCGAAAGCCATGATTTCTATGCCATCGTCAAATGACTGTTGCTTGCCATCTTTGAATACTTTTACAAACTCCTTTTTGTTGCTGACTGATGTTCCCACGTTCAGATATTTTCCCGATGACCCGATTTTTACAGTAGCGGGGTCTAACAAATAAGGGTAAATTTCAAATGATTGTTCCACGTTTATTCCTTTCGCATCGGTTTTACCCTGCACATATTTCACATTTAGCGGTTCCGTGGAAAGTGAGCTGAAGCTTAGCTTATATATGTCGGTCCCGATGGTTTCTCCCTTTATCGCATCGGTTAAAAAAGTAATAGCATCGCCAGGGCTTTTCCACGTAGCAGCCTGGGTTTCAGAGTTTTTTATTCCTGCTTTAAGAGCTTCCACCATTTCGCGTGAAGTTTCAATATCAGCAGTTAAAATATCAACCTCATTTTGAAAATCCTGCAGTGTATTGTCTTTAAAATACTTAATGAATTTTGCCTTGTTCTTCGAAATGGAAACGATGGTTATTTTTTTCCCGCTTATTTTAAAGTTTAAGTTGTTAGCATCAATGTCGCTGATATAAAACTCATACCGTTCATCAATGGATTTTCCTTTTGAATCCGGCTCAGCGTAAGTGAATATCGATTTTGTCCCATTTCCGGGAGTAAAATTGATCTTTTGGTTCAGTGTTTTTTTGTCGAAAGTCAGGTCAACGGTGCTTTTTGTAATAAAATCGAGTGATTTTTGCAGGCTGCTAAAATCAGGGGTCACCGATTTACTTTTTTCAATGGCAGTTGAAAAAGCAGCTATTATATTCCGTGCCTGGTCAATATCTTCTGCAATGATTTCAAAATTATTACTAAAACTTTGTTGTTCATTGTTTCTTGTATATTTTATATAATGTTCATTTCCTTTGATTGAAACCGAAACTGAAAGTTGTGTTCCACTTATCTTTACGCCTAAATTTTTCTTATCAATATCCAGGATACTGAATTCATATTTTTCTTCTGTGGATACACTTTTCTGATCGGTCTTCTTCAAATTGAAACTGGCAAGGTACTCTTTGCGTTCACCGAATGAGAAGGACTGTTCAAAAGTTGCTGAGCCTGAGTTTATTTTGGAGATATTGTTTTTAAGCCAGTTTAATGCATCTGTATTCGTGTTCCATCCTTTTTCGCTTGAGTTGCCTAATGGGATTGCAGTCTTAAAAAGATTTTCCAATTCCTGAGCTGCATCAGCCCCAGATAACTGAATTTCCAAATAATTGGTATAGCTGTCGAGTTTATCTTCTTTAAAGTGTTTTATGAACTTCTGATTGTTATTGATTGATAAGTTTATGAAAAGCTTTTTCCCGGATGTTTTACGTGTAATTGTATTTTTGTCAATGTCAGACACATAGAATTCATATCTTTCTTTGGTGGTTTTGCCTTTTTCGTCCACCAATTCAGAAATAAAACTGAGCTTGCCTTTACTTTCGTCCAAAATTTCGATGGATTGTTTTAAGGTTGTTTTATCAATTTGAACATCCTTTACCTTTTCCTTTATCGAAGCAAGTGACTGGCTCAGCTTATCCTGTGATTTCGCATCAATAACCGAAGCGACAAAGATCGCAACCATACATAAGATTTGAAAAAATCCCGTTTTCATAGTCTTTTAGTTTAAGGTTTTGTATAAAGATACAACTTTTTAAAAACAGCATTTATTCATTCGCTTAATAAAATACTATCCTGAATCAGACAGCAGAAATGTAAGGAAGCGTTTTTAATGACATATGAAACTGTTTTTAACTCTACCTTTGAGAATTCAATAATGTATCATAAATACTTCTTCATTATGTCAAAACTGTTTTCACCTTTGGTCATAAAAAACATCACCCTGAAAAACAGGATTGTTGTTTCACCGATGTGCCAGTATTCGGCAACAGACGGATTCACTAATGACTGGCATCTGGTACACCTCGGAACAAGAGCTGTGGGAGGTGCGGGACTCATTATCATGGAGGCAACTGCAGTATCAGCTGAAGGACGGATATCTCCAGGCGATACAGGTATCTGGAGCGATTCACATATCGAGGGGCTAAGGAGGATCACTCGCTTCGTTCATCTGCAGGGAGCAATTGCAGGTATTCAGCTTGCGCATGCTGGAAGGAAAGCCTCCTGTGCTGTTCCGCGGGAAGGCGGGAAACAACTCGCTGAAAACCATGGAGGATGGAAAACTGTAGCACCGAGTAATTTACCATTCTCTGACGAAGACAAGGCTCCTGAATCACTGGACAACGAAGGTATTGGCAAGATCGTTTCCAATTTTAAGTCCGCCGCTGGCCGCGCCAGGGATGCAGGATTTGATGTTGTTGAAATACACAGCGCACATGGATACCTGTTGCATGAATTTCTATCTCCCCTCAGCAATCAACGAAAGGATGAATATGGCGGCTCATTTGAGAATCGCACAAGACTATTAATTCAGGTGATCGATGCTGTCAAATCTGTATGGCCGGCTGAAAATACGCTGTTTGTCAGGATATCTTCAACCGACTGGACAGAAGGGGGCTGGACTATCGAGGAAAGCGTAAAACTGGCCGGTATATTAAAAGGGATGGGCGTCGATCTGATAGATTGCTCCTCGGGAGGGAATGTACTCAATGCTAAAATACCTGTCAGTCCCGGATACCAGGTTCAATTCTCTGAAGCAATCCGAAAGACTGGCATAATGACAGGTGCAGTAGGACTAATTACATCTGCCGGTCAGGCGGAAACGATTCTTCAGGAAGAAAAGGCTGATCTGGTCTTCCTGGCAAGAGAACTGCTGAGAAATCCTTATTTCCCACTGGTTGCCGCACACGAGCTTGGTGTGGATGTAACATGGCCCGTTCAATACACCAGGGCAAAATAATCTGTATAAAGGGCTATTTGCCCTGCGGTTCAATCTCAACCTGCTTATTCTTTAACAGATAAGTTTCAGCTTCTGAAGGTGTGCCTAAGAGTAAGGCTATCCATTTTGTCTTTTCATTCTGTTCCAGTATGATTTTTATTGTCATGGTGAAGGGAACCGAGAGAAACATACCCACAGTTCCAAAAAGAAATCCCCAGAATAAAAGAGAAAGAAAAACTACAAGTGTTGACAAGCCTAACCCTTTTCCCATGATCCGTGGTTCAATATAATTTCCAAGAACATTGTTGACTATCATAAATGAGGCGAGTGTCCAGATGGCTCCTCCCACTCCAAGCTGGACTAGTGCAAACAAAACCGCCGGAATGCCTGCAATGATGGAACCGATATTGGGAATATAATTCATTAGTCCCGCAATCAGTGCCCACAGAAGAGGATAATCTACTCCGATTATCAGCAATGCTATATAAACAAGTATACCTGTTAACAGGCATATGAGAGTTTTGATACCAAGGTAATGACGTATATTCTGTAAAATGGTGGAAAAATAAGAGACAGATCTATCCGAGCCTATAAGAATTGCTTTTGCTTTAATTGGAAAGCTGCTGAATTCAGTTAGTGTAAATAAGACAATCAGGAATATCAGGAATGTATTCCCCATCATGCTGATCAGTTTGTTCAGAGCACCTGCTGTAAACTCAAGAATCTTTGCCGGCTGAACAAGACTGAAGATCTGATCCTGATGAATTTTATATCCTTTCTCATTTAAGAACTGAATAAAAGAGTTGCTTAAGTCTGTAAGCGTGGATTCATATTTCGAAAGATTGCCTGAAAAAGAAGATACCGTTTCTCCTATCAGGAATGCAAATCCGGTAAAAAGAAAAATCATCCCAAATAATACAATAATAAGTGCAAGCCATCGGGGAAATCTCCTTTTTTCAAGCCAGGAAATGGGCTGTTCGCAAACTATACTGATGAAAAGCGCAAGCAGGAAAGGGGTGATGATCGTTTTCGCATAAATCAGACCGGCAATAATTATTATCAAGGCAGCGATATTTACCAGGGGCGAACTCCCTGTTGATTCTATTTTCCTGAGGTTCATCACGTAAAGGTTTTACATAATATGAATGTTAAAATTAGTAAAATTTATTATTTCTTCGATTACCCCCGTTCCCTCTTCTTTCCTTGATTTTGCACGAAGGAACACAAAGGGAAAACTAAAGTCGGGTATAATTATCTTCAACTTCTCCTTATCGGATCTTTATTCAATAATGGAATTTGTTACCACGTATTTCGTATCGCTGTGCATTGAGATACCAGGAAATACAGGATACCAGGAACCACCAATGTTATTGTGAATAACCGATTGGTCGATACGAATGTCCCCGGTATGGTCGTTTGTGACAAAAAAGATCGCTGATCCATAAGCATTTACCTTGTTCTTTTCAATGAGTGTGCCAAGGATTGTCAGTGTCATAGTATTTCCATCATTATAAATTGCCCCACCACTGCCTCCTCCTGGTGTTCCGGCCTGAGAGGGATTTCCTCCGTTTCCGATGGCCCGGTTATAGGAGAACAGGCTGTTGATTATGGTCCACGAGACACCTATGCTGCTAATCCCCCCTCCGTTAGCGCCGAAATTCCCATAACCCGGCGCTCCGCCAAAGGTACAATTCACAATATATACCGGCAGATTATTATACTGGCTGAAGACACGGATAGCAGCCCCACCAACATCGGGCCCAAGACTGTCGCAGGTGTTATTGAAAAAACGGCAGTTAACTGCTTTGAAGCGCCCTCCACGCACCCAGATTGCCCCTCCCCCGTCATACTCACTCTCGCTTTTGGAATTCCCGTCGGCAAATGTGATGTTCTGTACGGTAAGTCTCGGTGTTTCCTGATCCTGACAATGGGATGAAGTCCAGTGCTGGTTCTGGTCGCAGGTGTTCATATACAGTATCCGTGTTTTTCCCCCGCCACTGAGGGTAATTAATCCATTGCCGTCAATAACAATATCGGGGTTGGCATCATTGAATACTTTTGCGGGTTTATTGAGAGTTATTTCGACCGGCTCAGGTCCACAGTTAAAAACTATCTTTCCACCCTGCGCAACGGCACTTATGAAAGCATCAGCTGTACAGCTCTGAGGTGTTCCATTGCCAATTATATGATCGGGATTCGAAACATCTTCCGGTCCGGCTCCGAGTGGGACAGACGCTTTGCCGTCAGGATTGCCTGCTGCCGGTCCGTTTTGCGGGTTTGCAAGAGGGTTATGAAACACTGCCGTTGGCGTTGTATGATCACCATGACAATTTATCAGGATCATTGCCAACATAAAACAGACATAGAGCGATATCTTTCTTCTAACAAATTTTACTGATAGGTTACTATTTATCGCCACTTTAACCATTGAGTCTCGTTATATTACTTAAACTCAGGAACAAGGAATATTATTGTTTGGACATATCCGTAAAAAAGGGGCTGTTGAAAAGCTCAAATCCATTAACTTTTTCAACACCCCATTAACATTAACTAAACAAATTGTAATACCTCTTATCTAAAATTATCTTTTAAATTATTTGAGCACAAAATTGAGTGTGAGCGCAAATTCCATGTCTTTATCTTTCCGGTATCTGCAGAACTTTTTGCTTCCCGGGGATACCCGGTGTTTTTTTCTATAAATTTCAGAATTTCTGTCAGGGAGTTTTGTGAGAAAAGTGGTTAAGGTGTTGCCAGACTAAAATTTATTGGTGCCATATACCATACATTAACTGCTTTACCTCCCTGCGTTCCCGGCCTGAATCCGGATAACATGGATGTAACTCTGATTGCTTCAGCATCAAGAAGTGGATCTACACCTTTAAGAACTGATACTCCTTCAGCTCTACCTTCAGTGCTAACAACAAATCTTACAATAACTCTTCCCTGAATTTTTTTGGCTTTTGCTGCCTCGGGATACCTGGTATTGTTTTTTAAAAAATTAAGCAATTCAACATCTCCACCAGGATAGCTTGGCATCTCTTCGACAACTACAAAAGGAGCCTCGGTTAATATCTGATCAGGTAATTTAAATTTCAAGGTGACACTCGAAGTAAACGGTTCATCTACATTATGATTCTTTGGAGGGTCCCATTTAGGTGAAGACTGAAGTACTCTGATAACTTCATCCATTAACAGCGGATCAACAGGAATCGTAGAAACTATATTGCTGATTGTACCGTTCAATTCAACATTGAAGTTAAGAGCTACCCATCCTTCCAGTTTTTTTGTCTGGGCTGCGGCAGGATATTTAATCTGACTGCCTACCCATTCAGTAAAACTGTCAAACCTCTTATTCTGAAAAGTAGGATAATCATCAGGCGCTAATCGTGGGAAAGGAGGCTTGAGGCCTATTTCAAGAGCTTTCTTTCTTGTAGTTATTTCCCAGGCCCCATTAACTGCCTTTTCACCATATTTATCTGTTGCTTCTTTTCCAAAAATCATTTTAAGAATTCCCATATTATAACCAAGATCTTTTCTTGCATCATTTAAACTTTTATCAGAAATTACATCATCAATTACAACAATTGTTCCAGGCCGATTCCCTGATAGGGCATCAGGATTAGTTCCTGCCGGAGCTTTATAATCTGGGTCTTTCTCCATCTTAACCTTCATTTCCTTATCAAATTCAGGTTTGAGAGTGAGCTGCTTGTAACCCCGATAAAAGAATAATAGCGAGGCATCAGCCTGCACATTTGGAATAGAAAATCGTCCATCAGGACCTGAGGAGGCCATCTGTGCATTGCCAAGAGTGCCGGTGCTTGATATGTGGACTCCCTCAAACTGTTTGCCATCCTCTTTAAGAACAATCCCTTTTACTTCCTTCTGAAGAATGACTGTCTGCTGATAAATGTTAAGTGATTTATCATTTGAAGAGGCGGCAGATGAGTGATATTCAGGTGTTGCAAAAGCATACACTACAATCGCTACCACCGGAAGAATCAGAATATTCTTCAGAGTAGCATACTTACGGGTTGGTTTTTTGTTAATCATGATAATCCGGTTTTTTATTAAACTGTTGAAATTATGAGCCAATGAAATATGTTTCAAGCCTGACTGAAAATTGAGAAGCCTGTACTGATATTCTTTAACACTTTTATTATTAAATAAGGAAACCTGGTCTGCCAGATATTCATGGTTTAGTACAACGGACCTTTTAATGAGCCAGACAAAAGGATTGAACCACTGGAAAGCAATAATAAGTTCGCTAAGCAAAAGGTCAAAAGTATGCCCTTGCCGAAGATGGGCAAATTCGTGATCAAGGATATCATTATAGTTACCGTTCGTGAGATCATCCGCAGGAATAACGACATACGGGAAAAATGAAAACGGAGGAAGCTGATTCGAAGAAACAACAACTTTCGGGAACTGCTTCTTATTAATTTCTCCTTTATTAATAATCCTGAATGTGCTTATCAGACTGATAACAATTCTTAAGAGTAATACTGTGGCAACTGCAAAGTAGATTACTATAAATAACCTGTTGTAATTGTATGAAGTGGCTGCACCAGACAATGTTGTCCCTGCCGCATTGCCTGAATAAACAATATAATCCAATGCATTTACGGGCACAGTTGCAACAACTTTGTTGGTAACAACCGGAATCTTTACAAACGGGAAAATTGCAGGCAGAATTAAGATCAGGATCAGAAGAATTCTGTTTCGCAGATAGAATGTATCCTTCCTGAATAACAGAAGATAACAAAGGTATAGCAGTGTAGTTCCGGCTGATACCTTGAGCAGGTATAAGAGTAAATTATCCATCTTCTTCCCCTTTCTCTATGATTTGAATTAGTTTTTTCAAGTCATCAGCGCTTAACTTCTTCTCGCTTACAAAAAACGAAACAACATTTTTGTAAGATGATCCGAAGTAATCGTTCACAACATCTTTCATAAATAATTTTCTGTACTCCTCTTTTTTAACGAGAGGATAATACTCATGGTTCTTGCCATAAGCTTTGTGGCCAACATATCCTTTTTCTTCAAGTCCCCGGATAACAGAAGAAAATGTAGTGTAAAGAGGTTTCGGTTCGGGATGGAGGTCTATCATCTCCTTTACGAATCCTTTCCGGGCCTTCCAAAGGATCTTCATTGCCTCCTCTTCTTTTCGTGTAAGTCTTTTCATGTGCATAACTGTTTATTCAAAGATATAACGTATTTTTCAGTTACACAACTAATTTTATATTTATTTTACTAAAAAAGACGTTTAGACTGGCTTTTTCAGATCATTTAGAGTGATTTATATTTTATTACTATCGGGAATCTAAAACAAAAAAACAAAATATATTTAATTGTATTGTGTTAATATTTACGTACTTACATTTTTATTTCAATTACCTCCCTTACTGTTTCTCCCTGCCCTTTATACACATCTTCTCTTATTATCCTTTTATATAGGTAGTTAGTAAGAGTGCTAATATCATAGACTAATGCCGGAGGCATTTAATTCTAATAGCTACGGTAGCGTCCGTGGTCAAAGCATTCTTTGATCTTTCAACCCCGGAGGGTGTTGAATAGGTTAATACCTGGAGAGAAACTTCATTATTTTCAACACCGCCGGTGTTGCAGTGAAACGCGTAATTACTACCACAGACGTGACTGTGGCTATTGGAGTTTGACGCCTCCGGCGTCTTCTACAACATTTTGTCTAACTAAAATTAAAAAATTTGTTGGGATATATTAAACCTTTAAACAAAAGAAACATCTAAGAGGAAAGATTCAGATTTTAAAACTAAAACTAAAAGAAATGAATATGGAAATAAGAAAATTGGTTTTCAGGTTATTCCTTCTTCTTATAGCAGGAGGTCTTTCGTTAACTTCCTGCAAGAAGGAATCTTCAACTTCCGGTAATAATTCCCTTACAAGTCAGCAAATAACTCAGACACAGAATGCTGATGCCCAGGATGCTGTTGCCGAAAAAACCGAAGAAGATATTGACGCTAAACTCGACGAACTGCAAAACAATAATTATGCAGTTGCCGGTCTGAGATCCTATCTGGCAACTCTTACAGATACTATGGTAATAACTGTTGATCACCCCGATACAACTACATTCCCAAAAGTAGTTACACTTAATTACTACAGCTATAAGGATAGTTCTGCATTTGAGAATATTGTTAAAAACGGTAAAATCACCGTTACAATCACCAGCGCTAATCCCACACATAGGAAACTGGTATCCAGATTGTTTGCATTCAGCAATTTTTCTGTGACCACCGACACTACAACAATTAAGTTGAATGGCACAAGGTTAGTCAGCAGGCAAAAAGTCGCTTTCAAATATAACGGCCTGCAATCAGTCAGGATTTCTGTTACTGACAACATTACTTCAGCAATGAATTTCGCAGTGGTAACAACAGGCAAAACAGATACTCTGAAATTCACGCGTAATGTCAACAGGGTTCGAACGGCTGTCACACATTTCAGAAATTTCATATATAAACCGGGTGATCTTCTGCATTTTATGTTCAGACATATTGCATCATCCGATTCGATTACCTATGTTGGCACAGTTACCGGAATTAATGAGAAAGGCGATACTTATACAAAAACCATAACCTCTCCTCTTATTGTTACAAACTACAGGGGAAGTCTGGTAATTACATCCGGGACAATGACTGATGTTGCTGGCACCAATTCTTTTGAAATAACTTTCAAGGCTGACCCATCACACAAACATCTGACATTAGTAACCGTTACCAATAATCTTACCGGAAAGACAAAGAGCTTCGACCGCAGGTTTGGACTCATGTTCAGAAGATGGTGGTAAGAACCGTCAAGTAAAAAAGAAGATGGTGAGAACCATCCGCTAAAAAGTAAAGGTTGTCTCAATTGAATAAGAGGCAACCTTTTTTGTTTTAAACTCTTGATTAATAGACCTCTTATGAAAGTTCAATGCTATGAATGAACTTAAAACAAAATTATATTTTAATAATCAGGAGATTCCTCACTTCGTTCGGAATGACAAAATCGATTTTGTTAAGGGAGGAAGAAACGGCGATTCGCCAGGAGAATGTGTAATTTAATATTCATTATAGGCGAATCGCCGTTTCTTCCTATTAATTCCCACATTAACCCTGTCATTCCGAACGAAGTGAGGAATCTCCAAAACATTTAATGAACCTGGTAACCGTTTGATTATAGCTTAAAACCTAACAAGTGCGTATCAGGTCTTGAAGCATTAATTGCCCAATCCGTAGTGATTTTTAGATACAATTAATTATATCCGGATAATGTAAGACATTCGGCTTCCCGGCAGGATTTTTACTTAGTCCAACCATTGCTTTTGCCAGCTTATCTACAGGCATGCCTCTGTATTTTTTTGAAGATCCCATTAAAACAGGGTCCAGTACTTTCATGAAGCCGGAGACGATTTTCTCAGCAAATCTGAATTCTTTCCGTTTTCCTACCAGAAACCCCGGTCTGAAATGAAAAGTCGTTGCAGGGAAGAATTTCTGAGTACCATTTTCCATCTCGGCTTTTGTTTTGAGATAAAATCCGCCTTTCAGATTTGCCCCAACACTTGAAATATTCAACATTAGCTTTGTCCCATTTTCTGAAGCAATCCTGGCAAAGATTATAGGCAGGTCTCTGTCTATCCGTTGCTGTTCCTCCTGGCTGCCGGCTTGTTTAATTGTTGTCCCCAAAGCATTGAAGAGCACATCCCCCTTAATTTCTGAACTCAATGCCTCAATATCTTTCATTGGGGTGACAAATTCCTTCAGTTTTGGGTTAATTATCCCGGTAGGTTTCCTGACAAAAATCCTTACTTCAGAAAACTCATCATCATTCAGAATTTCATTCAAAATAAGGTTTCCGACTAATCCGGTAGCTCCAATTACTATTGCTTTCATTTTTAGTTGTTATTAATTTACAAATTTACATTTTTCATATGGTTTGAATATTGCAAGTTGAAAACCAGTTCCCTGTTTTCCTGAAAATATTTTTTTTACGCAATAATATAAAGGCGCCCTGCCAATAATGAGTTGATTTACGCAGGGATATAAAATGTTTTTTGTGTTTTAAAATCGATAATAGTATATTCGTTCTTTCTCAAACTCATACAAATATGGATGGAGCTAACGAGAACTTTTGACTTGCTTAACTGGATGCAAGCTAAGTATGCTGATAAAACTGACATACTGGCGGGCAAGGAAGATGGTAAATGGAAAATGTATTCCGTATCGGAGTATATTGACTTTTGTAACTGGGTAAGCTATGCCTTGCTCTCGCTTGGAATAAAAAAAGGGGATAAGGTTGCCATCATCTCCAATAACAGACCTGAGTGGAATTTTACCGACTTTGGAATAAGTCAGATTGGTGCAATTAGTATTCCAATATACCCTACAATCAGTAGTGAAGAGTATGCATTTATCCTGGACCATGCGGAACCAAAACTTATATTTATATCCGACAAACCCCTTTATGATAAAATTAAGCCTATTGCTGATCAAACTCCGGCAATCTCTGATATATATACTTTTGATGCGGTTCCTGGAGCAAAGCATTTTACAGAGATCATAACCATCGGGAAAGAAATGGCTTCCAGGTTCGGGGAAGATTTGGTGAAAGCCAGGGCGGCAATAGATCCTTCGGACATAGCCACAATAATATACACGTCCGGAACGACAGGTTTTCCCAAGGGAGTAATGCTTACGCATTTAAATCTGGTTTCAAATTTTATTGAATCAAGTGTCATTCATCCGGTGGGGTCCGAAGGGAAAGTTTTATCCTTTCTCCCACTCAGCCATATTTATGAACGCACCTTGACTTATCATTTCCAATATAAGGGGGTGAGCATATATTATGCTGAAAGTGTAGGCAAGATCATGGAAAATCTGAAAGAGATTAAACCTGATATAATGGCCGTCGTCCCACGTTTACTGGAACGAATATTCGACAAAATCATAAGTACGGGAAAAGAACTTAAAGGCATAAAGAAAATAATATTCTTCTGGGCCGTAGATCTTGGACTCCGTTATGAGCTAAATGGTGCCAACGGGTGGTTCTATGAGATGAAGTTATCTCTTGCTAACAAACTCATCTTTAACAAATGGAGAGAAGCCCTGGGTGGAAAAGTAGGGATTATTTCTTCAGCCGGCGCTCCGTTGCAAGAGAGACTTGCACGTATTTTCTGGGCTGCCAGGATTCGTATTCTGGAAGGATATGGACTTACAGAAACATCTCCTGTAGTGGCTATAAATAATTTTTGCTCAAAAGAAGTTATGTTTGGTACTGTTGGTACAGTATTAAAGGATGTCCAGGTGAAAATCGCTGAAGACGGTGAAATTCTTACCAGGGGACCAAATCTGATGCTTGGCTATTATAAGGATCCCAAACTTACTGAAGAAGCAATCGATACGGACGGATGGTTCCATACCGGGGATATTGGAACATTTGTAAAGGATAAATACCTGAAGATTACCGATCGCAAGAAAGAAATATTTAAAATATCAAGTGGAAAATATATTGCTCCGCAGGTAATTGAGAATAAACTAAAAGAGTCGATGTTTATTGATCAGGTAATGGTGATTGGTGAAAATCAAAAATTTGCTTCTGCCCTGATAAGTCCCGATTTTCAATTTCTTCACACCTGGGCTAATAATAACAATATTTCATTCCCTGACAATAAAGAATTGATCAGCAATCCATTAGTTTATGCATGTTATCAAAAGGAGGTGAGTGAAATTAACTCAAGTCTGGGGGATCATGAAAAAATTAAGCGATTCCGGCTTGTAATGGATGAATGGGCACCACAAACAGGTGAATTATCACCAACTCTCAAATTAAAAAGAAAAGTGCTTTACGAGAAGTACAACGAGCTTATCAGTGAGATCTTCAGTGTTGATAAGACATAAGAAGTCAAATTACGGGTAAATTAATGGTAACTACAATGGAGGAAAAACTGCATTATAAAATTCATGTTTCGGGACATGTTCAGGGTGTCGGATTCAGATGGAATGCTGCACGGGAAGCGCGGAGCCGGGGCATTACTGGCTTCATTAAAAACTTATCTGATGGAAGTGTTTATATTGAGGCTGAAGGATCGGCAGGACAACTAATCTCTTTTGTTGAATGGTGTAGAAGAGGTCCGGGTTTTAGCGTTGTAGATTCAGTAAATGTAGATACTTCCCCTCCTGTGAATCATACAGATTTCAAAATTGAATAGCCCTATTAATAGTCTAATCCTGTCCGAACTGTTTATTTCTTTTCACCGGCCTTAAACGAAGTCCATGGTTGTGCCGGACGATCCTTAATCAATCCTTCCATCCAGTCGAACTGTTGATGTTTCTCAAGGTAGCCTTTTGCATCGAACGGGATACCACATGCAGAACCCCATCTTGCAATAAACGACATCTGTTTTGCCATTTTTGAATCGACAACTTTCCCGTCGATTGTTCCCCAAGGGGCAAAAGGAATATCTACTCCATAAGGTTCCGGATCAAGATCAGGATGAGAACATAATGTCCGGAGATCGGGGGAAGTCTTATTCAGATAAGTATCATAGTGATCGGCTTCAAGTTTTTCCGCAAGATCGATGTTGATTTTGCCCGCATTTTCCTTCATCAGTTGCTTCCAGCGAACACGTCTGGCAACAGAAGAATACCTTATGTCCAATTCAGAACTTTTAGTCTCAAATCGAAGTATCTTAATATCCTCTGCAACATTTGATCCGACAAAATAGCCGTCTTTCTTTTTTTCGAACCCGACATATTTCAATCCCAGTTCCAGCCGCGCAATTTCGTTTGTATTTATATCGCCTATCAGCCATGCGTTTGCATATCCTCCATTATTTCCTGTTTTCATTATTTCACACCATTCATCTATTGAGGAAGCGTATTGGGTGGCATGCCGCATACGGGCAAATTCCGGTATCCCCTTTTCATCGAATGGGAAAAACCCTCCTATGGTTGTTTCAGAGCCTACAAGACCTGCGCTTGTAATAAAAAAGTCCGTTTCACTGTGAATAAGACCGGCAACAGACTGCATGAGGATGCGGTAACCTTTCTCCGGAAGAATATCGAGGATGACATTACATAGCGGATAATAGAATGAGCTCATAGTATTATGTCCAAGGACGATACCGCCATCTGCCGTCATACTTCCGGTGGCAATAAACGAACTGCAGGATTCCTTTTTGTGATTTGGAGAATTAGGAGAGACAGTGTCCTTGACCATAGGCCACCAATATCCGGTGAATTCCGTGGAACCATTATAAGCAACAATTTCATCCCTTGTAACAATTTCGCCTGCAGCTTTCATCCCTTCCACAATACCCTCCATCTCTTGCATGTTTTCAGCATCAATTTTGGAATTGAATATCTCTGCACTCTTCTGAACCATCCATTGCCAGTCGAGGGCCGTCTCATACTGCCAGACCCTGCCTGTCGCTATAATTGCTTCTTTTATCTCTTTTGCCAGTAAATATCCGTGCTGGAATCCACGTTCTTCCGGCTTCCCTTCAATATGAAGGTAAATCCACCCATTCTTTTCATGTCTGTCGGCTTTTGAGATCCACTCTTTCTGCTCATTTGAAAGCTGATCTTTTGCCTGGCTCCTGGCCAACGAAGTGTAAATAAGAACCGCAAGAAGGAGAAGTACTAGTTTTTTCTTCATACTATATTATTTTAAAACTTTTGAAAGCTAAATTTATCAAATATAATTCTTCCTAATTCTATATTTTCAAAACAAGTCAGCATTTGTCTGTTTTTCCTGGTGTTATTTCACTTTAAATGCAGCCGGCACCATACTGACTATTATATGTCAAATCTGAATTGTATGCGGAGTCCCAGATTTGAAACATTCGGATAATTCTGGTAGGTGATCCGTTTTATAAGATCAACCCTGAATATTTTGAAAATATTTGAAACTCCAACGCTTGCCTCAATGTAGGGTTTTTGTCCAAGACCATATGTTAAGGGTATGCCATTGGCATCGACAGGGAATTTAAACAGATTATTCCGGTAATCAGGATTACTGTTTTTGGTCAGGCCTCCATATAAAACCTTAAGGCTTATAACCTCCCTTAATTTGAGTTTTTTTAACAGTGGAACCTTATTGAAAAAAAATCCATTAAAACAATGGTCGACATTCAGAGAGACATACTGATCACTAACGAATTCCAGAAAATTCATCAGGTTATAGGAATTCGTCTGGTATGAATAAGTCTGATTTGCATTGTGTATGAACAGAAGAGGGTAAGAAACCTGTCCGAAAATTTTACCTGCTTCAAATGCCACATCACTATATCCAAGAACGGAAAGATAGTATCTTCTGCTTATGCCAAGTTGAAGGCGCAGATAGTTATAATCATTATATATTGATTTTAAACCTCCTGCTATTTTCAACTGAATAACCGGATATTTACCCGGGAATGGATCTCTGTACATTTTCCCCTGGTAAAATTTTTCATTGGGTGCGTAGCGCAGATTCAGATAAAACTCTGAGATATTTATATACGGTATATTATTTGTGAATTGAATAGAATCGCCTGTATTGAAATGCAGATTGCCTGCCGTTGATTGCCGGGTAAAACTATACCCGAGCAGGTATGAGAAATGAGTTTGGAACTCATCAAGAAATTCAGCTTTGATGGTTTTGTTTAAGAAAAATTTGTCGTTTATTCCCCTTTTAACTGATAAGAATATATTATCTCCCTGGGTGAATTGAAGTTCCTGTCCGGGGATTTTAAGGTCATTCATATAGCTTAGCCTGATTAATTCAACAGGGAACTGGTAAATTGTTCGTTTTGTAAATGAATAAGTTACTCCTGCATTATATTTCCATATTTTATCTCTCAAACCATAAGCTGCATAAGCGTCAAAATTTATTTTTTTACTTAATGCCGGGGTTGTCCTGCCTCCAAATCTGAATCTTGATCCTTCCACCGGATTATAACTGTAGAAACTTTCATCGGGCCCTATTTCTATTTTACCCAGATTTAAAAATCCGGTTGTAAGAAGTGTTATTTGATTCATTCTTCTCCTGAATAGCGGGATCCTTTTAAGGCTATCGATAGTAAGGTATACTCCCCGTTCTGATTTTGAAAGAGGGACATACCGGTTTGATTCCCAAAATTTCGTGCTATCAGCAGAAGGATTAAGTCTCTCAGCCTCAGCAGGACCGGTAAAGACCTTATTATCAATAGGATTATTTATCTTGTAATCCTTGTAAAATATACTCCTTTGCCCATACAAACCCATTGAATTTTTAAAGATCCCAAAATCAACGGAGATTTCTTCTTTTGAAAGTAACCAGTTTTTCTTCCCGAACTGATCAAAATCCTGTGTTATGGAGATATCTTTTACCCAGTCAATATTTATATTCTTATTTATCCCTATATCGATCTTCCTCACTGCATAACTGCTATCCATAGTTATATAAAGATGCCCATGGAATAAAAAATCGGCCCTGTTCCGTGGTTCAAAAAATAACCTTACGCATTTGATGTCTCCGACAGCCAGTGTATCCAGAATATAATACCGGTAAAAAACGGGGGCATTATTACAGATTGGGCTCATGAAAGTGTTAGTCAGAAATAAAATTTGATTATCGTAAATATTTATATTCTGATATAAGTAATTAAGATTGGCAGAAACACCCCTCTTGTCGAGATATTCATCAAGATTGATCGTCTTCTCAGCGCGTACTATTTCTTTGGTTGCTGCAGGATCTTTCCTGAAATAATGATCTGAGAGCTCTTCCTTTATGAACAAAGGAAGAATACTTTTCTCAATCCGTTTGGTAGTATCGATATTATCAAAGACAAATCTGAATTTCCTTAAAAAACTACCTTCTTCTAATTTTTTGGAAATGTTGCTCAAAGCAAACTGTATCTTTTCATATTGTTTAAACTCGAGGTAATCAAATCTTTTCCCGTCATTAAAATCTTTGTTTTTTATTACCTTTTCAATAAGCGCAACTGCCGGGTTATCCTTGTTTTTATAGCTCTTTTTCCCGGGTTTTACAACCACTTCATCGAGAGAAATGGAAGATAATTTTAAATTGATATTAATTGTTTGAACTTTCCCTTCTGAAAAAGTTCTTGATTCAGTTTGATAACCGATAAATGAGAAATCAATTTTTTCTGCTTTTGTGCTCGTTTCAATACTGTATTTGCCTTCGCTGTTCGTTATTGTTCCAACAGTAGTCTTCTCAAGGAAAACGGATACTCCCGATATTGGAAGACCGGTTTTTGCATCAACTATAAAACCATTAATAACCGTTTTATCAGAGATCTGAGAATATGCATTAAACCATGCAAAAAATGCTATAAATATAAAAATTGAAGATTTTTTGTTGTCTAAATTTTTCATGTTTAGTCTATAACAAAAATAGGAAGTCTTTTAATATTAAGTCTTTAGAGAAAGTCGAAAAGAATAATATTCCGTTCCTTTAATGTTAAACAACTGAGACCCGAAAAAGAATAGGAACGGATATAATTATTTTAAATAATTAACAAAGAATTAATATAAGACATCTGTTGATAATGAAATTTAACTTACAAATTCTTAATAAAACGTGTCTGTTAATGGATGACCTTCCGAGAATTTATTTTTTCTTTTTACCCCAAACAAGGTGAAACTGGGTACAAGTATTTGCATCAAAGTTTACTGTTTCCTTCCAATATTCAAACCCTGTTTGGTCTTTTACACTTAGAGTATAAGCAACCGTCTTTTTCTTTCCAAGATCTTCTGTTATGGATATTGAACCATTATCCCCGCAAAGAGGAGCTGTAGTCCAGTAGACACTTGTTACGCGGGAATCTACTACCTGGCTGTTAAGAGAATATGTCAGAGTTGTAGCACCGTCAGCTATCAATCCTGCAGATGCTGTCTGATCGTACCAAAAAACCAACTCTCCTGAATACAAACAACTTCCGTCGTCTTCCTGGGCTGTCGCACTGTAATTCTGACTATCTTTATCCATACAGCCTTTTATCTTGTTGTCTTTTTTACAGCTATCTGTTGAGGCCAGTATCATAAGAAGAGATATGCAAACGAAGATTGAAATTGCTTTTTTCATATTGAAGTTGTTTATTCTATGAATAATTTGTCAAAGTTAAGTGAATTTACTTTATCAGGTACACCATAAGGATATCTCCATGCCTGATAAATAATTTACCTTTACTTATTACAGGGTGTGCCCAGAAAGGGCCTTCTCCTTTTTTGATCTGAAATTCGCTTACAATATAAAGCTTGGCGGGATCGGGTTTTACCAACGCAACATGCCCTGATCTTTCTTCATACAGGTATAGCATACCATCAGCAGATATTACCGATCCTTTGCTATACCATTTGGATGTCCAGAGTGTTTTGCCTGTGTTCCAGTCGACACAAACCCATGCATCAACAGGCTTGGACATGTGATTATTTCCATAAATATTATCGCCAAGAAGAACCATTCCTCCCAATTGCGGGTCAAAATTACGGTTTTCCCAAACTGTCTCAACAGAATTTCCATCACCTGAAAGTTTAAGCTTCAGAGCAACCCAGTTGTAGCCGTTAGCTATCAATATACAACCATCCCTGAAAATCGGAGTTATTGCGTGGTTTTTATAAGCCTTTTCCGATGCACCATTTATTGTATCATAATCTACTTTCCAGAGAACTTTGCCGTCTTTAACATTGACAGCAAAAATATTCTTTGCCATTACTGTAACAACCATCTTCTTCCCGGCATATTCTATCAGTTTAGGATTTACATACTGCGGTTCCTGGTTCATTGGTTCCGCTTCCCAGACAACTTTGCCATTTTCAGTGTTGAAAGCTACCACTGATGCTTTTCCCCCGCCAGGAGATGCTATTACCATGTCATCAACAACAAGCGGAGATTCTGATATACCAAACATAAGAGGCTTGCTGTCATACAGTTTGTAGTGGTTTTTTGACCATTTTATTTTACCATCCTTTCCGACACAGACTATATCTCCGCTTCCACTTATAAGAAAAAGATTCCCATTATAGTAAGTAGGGGTACATCTTGATCCTGTATGATTGGTCATCCAGGCTTTCCCATAAACTGTTTCCCACATCTTTTTCCCATCCGGGCTAAGTGCAGTAAGGACATCCAAACTATCTTTTCTTCCCGTTATATAAACCGCGTCATCCGTTACAGTTGCAGATGAATAGCCTTCTCCCATCCCCTGTGCTACCCATAATAGTTTAGGTCCTCCGTCCGGCCACTTTTTCAATAACCCCGTCTCATTATAAATTCCCGTTCTCCCGGGGCCTCTCCATTCAAAAAGCTGACCGAGTACACTATTCAATGAATTTCCGGCCAGTAATAGAGCAATAAGTAATTTAGGATATGTTGATTTCATCATTTTCACATGGATTAAACTAAATTATTTCTTCTGATAATTAGTTTCCATTTAACTATTTCTCCCAGGGCACGCGAACTGACTGGTAATAATCAATACCCATCGATTTAAATCTCCCTGCCTGTTTTCCCAGTCTCACTTTGTACTCATTCCAGCTCCTCCCTGATGAAGGCGTCCATCCTATTTCAGCATAACCGGGAAGCCTTGGAAATACCATATATTCCATTTCGTCGATGTTGGTAATGGTTTCTGTCCATAAGGCAGCCTCTATTCCAAGAATGTTCTCTTTGGCTACTCCGGGAATAAGTGTTGCCGGATCCCAGGTATATGCACTGTCAACTTCGATATAGGCTGCCCAGTGTAATCCCAGTTTAGTAGATTTATCGTACTGCATGTCGAGGTAGGCTTTTTTTGCCGGCGACATCAGAATCCTGGCGCCCTGAGCAACAGCCATATTTGCATTTTTGACATTGGCCCAATGTTGTGCAACAACACCAGGTTTAAGAATTGCGATAGCAATATCGTCCCATCCGAGTACCTTTTTCCCGTGTGCTAACACAATATCCTGTACTTTATTGATGAAAGGAATATAATCCTCCCTCTTTGTGGAATGTGATTCATCCCCACCTATATGAATATATGGCCCGGGGGTTATTGCAGCAAGTTCTCCCACAACATCGTTTATGAATTTATAGGTGATATCGAGTATGGTGCAGAACGTACTGAAGCCAACCTCTGTCCCTGTGTACAATTCTGTTGCTTTCCCGCTGCAATTAAGTTCAGCATATGAAGAAAGCGCTGCATTTGTATGGCCCGGCATATCAATTTCGGGGACTATCGTTATATAACGGTCTTTTGCGTACTGAACAATGGCAGTGTACTGATCCTGAGTATAATAACCACCCTTCCCGCCACCTACCTGCGTGCTTCCCCCATGCTTCGTCAGTTCGGGCCACGATTTTATTTCAATTCTCCATCCCTGATCATCAGACAGATGAAGGTGCAGAACATTCATTTTATAATACGACAGGTAATCAATCAGTTTCTCAACATCCCCAACGCCAAAAAAATGCCGCGAAACATCCAGCATAACTCCTCTATATGAATATAGAGGGTAATCAGTAATTGTCCCTGTCGCTATTTTCCATGGACCGGATTGTGTTGAAGTCATTTCAATTTTTGGCGGCAGAAGCTGCCTTATTGTCTGTACTCCACGGAATACACCGGCGGGAGTGTTTGCTGAGAGTAAAACCAGCTTTTTTGTGATGACAAGCTCGTATCCTTCCTCGCCAAGGTTTGGTCCGGAACTTTTTTCTGTGAGTGTAAGAAAGATATTTCCTGTCCCAGGAGTCTTAGAAGTGCTTATAACTTCAATCTTAAAACCGGTAGACAATTTAAGTTTTTCGGCCAGCTTCAGCCCGATTTGTTTTAGTTCAGGGGATTCTCCCATAACGTAAATGGCAGAATGTGACTTTAGCGCAAAGTAACCCCCGGTAGCAGTTATTGAAACCGGTTTTGGGATTATAGTATTTTTTGAAAGGTCCGAGGTAGTCTTTGCTGCTGAAGATACCTGTACGCAGAGTATTGCCAGAACAAGCAATGCCGTGTTTGTCAGATTATGTTTTTTGGCTGTCATGATTAGATAAATTATTTGGGTTTAAGATATGTAATAAATTTATATTTCATCTCTATCAAAACAATGCTTTTAAACAAGTGTTATTGAAATACCTCTGTACATGAACTCACCCCCCTACCCCCTCTCTGCTCCGCAAAGAGGGGGAGATCGCCATTGAACACAGAAAATTTCCCCCTCTTTACGAAGTAGAGAGGAGGAACAAAAGGGGGTGAGTACATTTAAATAGGAGGTAAGGAGAGGGAAAAAAATGCGGGTGAATACATGTTAATAAAAGAGGACTATATGACCTATAATAAAAACTTTTCAGAAAAAACAGTTGATCCGAACCCTTTTGTTCAGTTCAGAACCTGGTATAATGAACACCTGAATTCGGGAATTGCCATACCTGAATCCGTAACTCTTGCTACTGCCTCAACCGATGGAAAGGTATCCGCACGCACTGTCCTGCTTAAAGACTATAATGATAATGGATTTGTTTTTTTCACTAATTATAAAAGCACCAAGGGGTTACAGTTATTTTCAAATCCGGGAGCTGCCCTTCTTTTTTACTGGCCTGAATCTCCAAGACAGGTAAGAGTAGAGGGTATAACGGAAAAAGTGTCAGTGGAAGAATCCGACTCATATTTTAAGAAACGACCTCGTGAAAGCCAGCTATCCACCTGGGCAAGTCTGCAAAGTTCCCTGATACCCGACCGGCAACATCTTGATGACCGGTACAATTTTTACAAAACCAAGTATTCGGGAATACGAGTAGAGAGGCCTCCATACTGGGGTGGATTTATACTAATTCCTGTCTGGTTTGAATTCTGGCAGGAAGGGGAATTCAGATTACATGACCGTATAACCTACACAAAAGGAAATGATAAGTGGATTATTGAAAGACTGGCTCCGTAAACATCCAAAACTATACAAGGTCGCAAGCGTCTGCAGGCATCCAGTGAGCATCCATGCCTTCCCATTTTACATTACAGCCAATAGGATTTGTTACAGGAACGGAAACAGGTTTGCCTGAGGTTAGTTCCTCTAAAGCAATATCAAGATTGTTTATTGTCACTTTTGAAGAGTCCCTGGGATTATCAACACCTCGTCCGGTATAAACAAGTTTTCTCACTTCGTCAAATACGTAAAAGTGAGGCGTCCTCAGTGCTCCATATGCTTTTGCCACTTCCTGGGGTTTGTCGTAAAGGTAGACCCAGGGAAACTTATTCTTTTTCATTCTCTCAACCATATTGGGAAAGCTGTCTTCCGGATAGGTGTTCTCACTGTTCGAATTTATCCCGGCAAAGCCAACTCCCTTTTTGCTGAATTTCTCTGCTGTTGCCCTTGTAGTTTCATCTGATCCGATTACATACGGGCAATGGTTACAGGTAAAGAAGATCACCAGGTATTTAAATTTATCAAAATCTGACAGGCTGTATACTTTCCCTTCTGTTGAAGGAAGTTTAAAATCGATAGCCTTTTGACCGGGTTCCAACGTAAATGCCATTTTATTCCGATTTGATTAAAATATGTAACAATGATAGAATTGAAATGTTTTAAAATATGTTATTTTTCAGGTAACAGCCGTTGGAGGTTTTCCCTGCTCAGCTGGTCATCGGGTTTTAGTTGCAGGGCTTTCTTATAATCCAATACTGCTCCATCCACATCGTTCAGTTGTAGTCGGGCAAACGCCCGGTTGGAGTAATAAAGAAAGTTATTGCTCTGGAGGTAAATAAGGTAGTCAAAGTCCAGCTTCGCTTCCCGAAAACGGCCTGTCTCAAGAAAAAGGTTTGATCTGTTATTAAGTACCTCCAGAGCCCAGTCAGGATTATAAATCAAAGCCATATTATAATCTTTGATCGCCGCTTCTTTTTGATCAAGCTTTTCATAGATTAACGCACGGTTAAAATAGGCAGGTCCCCTTTTTCGGATCAATTGAAATTGCTTTATTTAAAAACATGACAGCCTTATTCAGGTCTCCTTTAGATCCATATATAACGCCAGTTCCCTGATATACATCAGCGCTTTTCGTTCCTGAACTGATGGCCTCTGTAAAATCGATCAAAGCCAAATCTTCATATTTTTTTATTTCATTGTCGCTTTTGGCCTCCAGAGATTTTTTGCTGTAATATTTCCCTCTCGACCTTCTTGGCAATTCCTGCTGAGGATATTGGTTAATTACCTGCGTCCATAAGGTTTCAGTATTATTCCATACTCCTATTTGTCTCCTCGACAGAATTATAAGCATGATGATGAAACAACCCGATATCAGAAGAAGGAATTTTTTTCTGATTTCCGAGCTTTCGGCTATTAATGTTGCCGGAATAAAAGAAAGACCGATATATGGTAAGTAAGAATATCTCTCAGCCACAATAGCCATCCCTACAGAAATAAACTGAAGCACTAAAACAATAGTAATTATATAAAACCCTATGCCAAAAGCATACAATTTTGTCTTCCTGAGAGAGCGGACCACCAGGAAAGCTATTAAGAGTGTCGCCGCAACAGAGAATAAAAGAGTAATCGCAAAAGTTCCACTGTTGAATTCTTTAAGGGAAGGATATGGATATAATGCGGAGAGATGAACAGGTACAAAGAACTTCACTATATATACAACAAATCCATAACTGGCGATCTCCATCCTCTGCAGTATAGAATACGGACCAATCGCATTAACCATATCGGGTTGGCTTTTGCTGAGATCAAGCAAACCCAGAAAGTTTTCTCCGCTCTGGACTTTAAAAGCCATTAATCCAAAAATAAGTGAGACTAACAGAAACGGAGCAATCAATAAGAGATTCTTCGGAGAAACCGCATCTTTAAGTCCTTTTAATATCTGATTGTCTTCTCCTGTCTGGTAGGTCCAGAAATTTATGAGAAGAAGAACACCGGGGAAAACAACTGCAGTTGCTTTTGAGAGGCAGGAAAAAACGAAACATTAAAAAGGCAGCTGCAAACCATAAATATCTTCCGTGGCCAACTCTCTTATAAAACAGGTAAGCTATTAATCCCAAAAGAAAAAAGAAAGTATATAAAACATCCTTCCTTTCTGATATCCATGTGACAGACTCAACATGCATAGGATGGACTCCAAAAACAGCTGCGACAAGGAACGAAATAAGAATATTCCCTTTGCACAACAAAAATACCAACATAAAGACAAGCAATGTATTAAGAATATGAAGGATCACATTCTCCCTTATAAAAGTCGTTGGTGAAATACCGTTCGGACAGGAACTGCATACATTGCTGTTGATCCTCATGCTCAGAATCGTCAACGGATGATAGTTTGAGGATACCGGTGTTAAAAAAAGATCTTTGAGATATGAGTCTCCGGGGGTTCTTACAAGATCGTTATTAACCACATAAGCAAAATCGTCCCAGTCGACAAATGTGTTTTTTAATGATTTGCTGTATGTGAATAACACCAATACCAAAAGCAGGACCATTGCTCCAGAAATACAATACCTGATATACTTATCTCCTGAAGCCCGGATTTCACTGGTTTTTGAATTTCCGGAGACCTTCGGTTTTTTCATAAATTCTATAAAATGTTACACAGCTCGCGGGCTGTTTAAGCAGATTAATTTTTTGTGGGATTGTCTGCTCTTTTAAAGAATTCTTCCTGAAGTTGTTGAATCGTATTATCTTTTTTTAGAAATTTAATCAACTCGGCAAGCTGACCGGACTCACTGGATATCAATAATTCACCAAGTCTTTTATTTGGAGTATTAATGTCGCTTGCAAAATGATTCGGATACTTTGCATACCACCAGATACCTGTATACCCAAATGGCAATTTACTCAATTTGTCCTGGTCAAGTCCGGATTCACTTTTTAACGCCTCCTGATCAACAAATGTAGGATTAATATAATACATCATCGAGGTTTCCTTCTCTCCTGCATGGCTGTCGAGTTTTGCTTTTCTAAGTGATTTTATCTCATCAGTATTTGCAGGGTCATTCCCTGGTTCGAATAAAACAACTAGATAATCCTGTTGTTTTCCCAGTTGTGACTGGCAGAAATAGTGAAGAAAATTTGTATTTCCTCCGTGTCCGTTTAAGAGTATAATCTTTTTTAATCCATTTCTTGATAATTCCTTACAGGTCTCCTCCAGCATTTTCCAGATCAGTTCATTGCTATATGCAATAGCTCCGGGCTGATGCCTTGCTTCAAAGATCTGTCCTACAAAATAGGGAGGGAAAATCACGGCATACTCCTTTTCAGCAGCATGAAAAGCAACTTCCCTGGCTTCATACAGATCTGTTCCGAGTGGAAGAGCGGGACCATGCTTTTCTATTATTCCAAGCGGGATGACACATACTCCTCCTGCCTGATCAACTGCCTTCGCAAATTTCGGAGAGGTAAGATCCTCCATTTTGAATGGCAAGGTCCCCTGATTAACTTGTTGTGCCATAAGCATCCCTGTCAGGAAGATAGCTGGCAAAATAATTTTTAACTTTTTCATATTCTGCTTGATTTAAAATTTGTTAATAAGATTTACACGGTTCCGGATCCGGTTTCCCGGGTTTCCTTAATCGCGATATATTTATTCAAATACCATAAAAGTAAAGATAAAGAAATATAATTTATCCGTCTTTTTCGTTAGGTTTGACTTCTCTATTTTTAATGATTGAATGATGAGTCCTCTGTTGCTGTTTATTATAATCCTGTGTTATTTTTCTATCCTGATGGTGATTTCACAGATTGCTTCCCGACATGCACATGATTCTACTTTTTTTGACGGAGACAGGGCCTCTCCCTGGTTTCTTGTTGCATTCGGGATGATCGGATCTGGTATTTCTGCAGTATCGCTTGTGTCGATACCAGGAAATGTTGGTAATAATAATCTTTATTACTTCCAGTTCATTCTCGGAACAATTGTGGGCTACCTCTTTATCGCCTTTATCCTGACTCCAATCTACTACAGGCTTAAACTGGTTTCTATTTACACCTACCTGAATATCCGGTTCGGGAATGTTACTTATAAGACCGGATCACTTTTTTTCCTGGTTTCTCAATCCTTTGGAGCAGCACTCAGGCTGCTTCTTTCAATAAAAATTCTGCAGTATGCATTTTTTGATGCTTTGCATATTCCTTACTATCTGACAATTATTGTAGTTCTCGTTCTTATATGGCTTTACACAAATAAATCAGGTATTAAAACTATTGTATGGACTGACGCCCTGCAGTCGCTCTTCCTGATTACCGTGATAATCATTTCAATTATCACAATTAAAAATTCACTGGGTCTCTCTTTTGGTGAAATGGCCAAAACAATCGTTCATCATCCATACGCTAAAGTATTTGACTGGGATTTTCATTCAGGATCAAATTTCTTCAAACAGTTTATATCCGGATTGCTTATCACTGTAGCGCTTGTCGGTCTAGACCAGAGTATGATGCAAAAAACTCTTACGGTAAGAAATGCCAGAGATGCTAAAAAAAATGTTCTCACATTCAGTTTTTTCATTGCCTTTGCACAGACTATGTTCCTGGGATTGGGCATTCTTATTTATCTGTATGCTGAACGCCATGGTGTTAAACTTGCTATACAGAATGGGAAATTTGCAAATACAGATGATTTATATCCTTTACTTACTCTCAACTATTTTGGCAAGATTGGCGCAATTGCTTTTCTGATAGGCGTTATAGCATCTACATTTGCAAGTATTGATTCCTGTATTGCCGCCCTGACAACTGCATTCAGTTATGATTTTGTCGATATCGAAAATCAACCTCAGGAGCACAGGAAGAAGTTGAAAAACCGTGTGCTTTTGGGCGTCAATATTGTGATGTTCCTTATAGTAATGTCATTTTGGAACAGTAAGGGAGCAATCATTAATACGATTTTCAAGATTGCGGGTTATACCTATGGCCCGATTCTGGGGCTTTATCTTACCGGTCTGTTTACAAAAATTAAGTTCAAAGAGAAGTTCGTACCGGTAGCTTGTGTTGCGGCAGCATTTTTTACATGGATTCTCAATGGATATTTTATAAAGGCTTTTCATTTTGATTTCGGGTTTATGAATATTTTTGTAAATGCATTGCTGACAATATTGTTTTTATTCATCATCAAAAAAAGTAAAGCCGATACGGTAGTAAATGCCATTGTTTAATAACAGATCCTTCGTGTTACATTATGCTCCTTTGAGTTACTTTGTGGTTAAATGTTTTTTTTACCACGAAGGGGCACAAAGGGGAGCACTAAGGACCACAAAGGAAAATATTGATGATTTATGAAAATTCAGGAAAAATATTTAATCAGACTTACTTCAGACCATGATGATTTTGCGATTTGTGCGAGGATGATGTCCCGGACAGATCCCTGGATAACGCTGGAAATGAATTATGAACAATGTCTTAAAGCATTTGACGGTGGGTGCAAAGAAATATATGTGTTTGAAACCGGGAATGCTATCGCAGGTTTTGTAATACTTCAGATCTGCGGAACATTCTCGGGATATATACAAACGATCTGCATCGACGAAGCTTACAGAGGCAACGGGTTCGGGAAAAAACTTCTTCATTTTTGTGAAGAAAGAACCCTTAAATTCTCGCCAAATGTTTTTATCTGTGTCTCTTCTTTCAATAAAGGTGCTATTAAACTCTATTACGAGTTCGGATTTAAGCTGGTTGGAGAACTGGATAATTTTGTGAAGGCCGGATTTACTGAATTACTTCTCCGGAAGAGTGTCGGGCCAAGGGTTGGATATAAAGCTCCTTTGTGAACCTTCGTGATAACCTTCGTGTTCCTTTGTGGTAAATGGATTTTTCTTAAGGAAAACTCAAAGTACTACAAAGGGGAAAAAAGAATGATTGCCTTTTTGAATATTAAAAATATGCTATGATTAAACGATTAATCTTTTCTCTAATTCTTCTGTTTGCAATTGGCTCTATAGCAAATAGCCAGATCAATTCAAATAGGAACGCCAAAGCAGACTTGATTTCCAAAATAGACAGCATCCTGCAAGCCAAGGTTAACCTTGACGAGATCCCGGGAGCAGTTATAGAAATCAAGGAGGGAAATGAGATTATTAATGAACAATCTTACGGCTATGCCCAGAAATATGACTACAACCATAAACTTCTCAGTACTCCTGAGAAAATGACTGTCAATCATCTTTTTGATATCGCTTCGCTTACCAAAGTCATTGGTACCACCACATCTGTAATGTTGCTGGTTGACAGAGGTCTTCTCAAGCCTGAAGATCCTGTTTACAAATACATAAAGGCCTTTGATACACCCGATAAAAGAGAAATCACAATACGCCATCTTCTCACACACACGGCAGGTTTGTATGAGTGGTATCCACTTTATTACCGGGCTGCCAATAAAACGGAAAGTTATAAGCTTATTGGAGAACTTCCTCTTATGTTTCCTGTTGGGAAAGAACGCCGGTACAGCGATCTGGGCTTTGTCATCCTGGGTGAAATTATTGAGATTGTTTCAGGACAATCTTTGGAAAAGTTCGAGGCACAGAATATTTTTCTCCCGCTTCAAATGAAAAACACAACATATAACCCTCTGGCAGCTGGTAATTTTAAAAAATTTGCTGCCACCTCATTCGGTAATCCTTATGAAAAAAGAATGGTTTACGATTCAACACTTGGATTTAAAATTAAGGAAATAGATCCTGCTCAATGGAACATGTGGCGTACGTATACATTGCGGGGGGAAGTGAATGATGGAAATGCCTGGTATGCCAACGGCGGAATATCCGGAGCTGCTGGATTGTTTTCTACAGCTGCTGATCTTCAGAAACTTGTTGATATGTTGATTAACAACGGAAAAGCAGGTCATCATCAGTTTATTTCGGAAAAAACCATTCAGATTTTTCTAACCAAAGATAAATTCAATAATGGCCTGGGCTGGATGATGGACACCGAAAACTCCTTCATGAAAAACGGATCTGACGGAACATTTGGTCATACCGGGTTCACCGGAACCAGCATATCTGTTATTCCCGGTGATAAAATATCTGTAATATTGCTGATCAACCGCCAGAATACCGGACTTTTAAGCAATGGTGAATATTACAATGTAAATTCGATTCGTCTTCAGGTCTTCAACGCAGTTTTAAAGTACCTGAAACTCAAAGCAGGGCAATAGAGGCATGATGTTTTTAAGCTTTCTTATAAAATATCAACTTGAAAAAGAATCTGAAATACCTTATCCCGGAAAGAAACAATGCCAACCCTATCCCATTATAAAGGATAGAGAGATACATTTTTGGTAGCGCCGAATGTCTCAAGGCTATACCCATTGAAACCATAACAAGAACAATTAAATAACTTTTCCAGGTCATAAAGGCAAACGGACTCGTTTTTTCCCTGAGAGCAAGTATCCGGTTTATGTTTTTAGTGGCAATTTTAATAAAGCCGAAATGATGAATTGGCATCGCGGCCAGAAAGCCGACAGAATAAAAGATAATCTGTTCCCTGGCTGAACATATTGACAACCAGGTAACTGCATATCTGATAAGCATAATCCCAACTCCGCACCACATCAGACCTGCCATGAGAACAAGAATGCTTTTGTCAACAGCGAGATTGAGTTTTCTTATATACATATTGAATTATTCAATTTTTGCCAGCCGGAAAGGTTTAATTTCTATCTTTTCCCAGACCTCACCGGTAATGTAAGGTTCGTCTTTTAGCCTTTCATCAAGAGTGTGCCTGTCGGGAAATTCATATACGATCATCGAGCCGCTCATTTTTCCGCCTTCATCGAGGATAGCACCTCCAAATAAAAATTCACCCGCTTTTTTTAGCTGACTTATTTTCTTAAAATGTTCTTCCCTGACTTTTAACCTGCGTTCTGGTGCCCCGGGATCTGTTCCGTCATAAGCAATCAGTAAAAACTGCATATTCTAAATATTTAAGAAGTGTTTACCAGGAATAACTGGTACAAATCTATTGATTTTCTTCAATTGCAGTATAATATCTTACGCCGGATCGGGCTGTCGCTATCTGTTGCAGTAATTAATTATTTTCATTTTCATTGTTTATATTTGTCCGTACAAACAGTGAGCCTGGGAAATATATTAAACGAAGGTGAAAATTTCCAATATGTTGAATCTTAAAAATCTGTTTAATTCTTTAGGATTTATCAGGGACCTGAAAAGGAAGGACCACAAACCTGTTTTCGGGGCACTTGATATTTTTAAATATATTGGCCCCGGGTTACTGGTAACTGTTGGTTTTATCGATCCTGGTAACTGGGCTGCAAACATTGCAACAGGATCAGAATTCGGGTACACTTTGTTATGGGTAGTTTCTCTCTCTACGGTTATGCTGATAGTCCTTCAGCATAATGTTGCTCATCTGGGAATTGCAACCGGACTATGTCTATCGGAAGCGGCAACTATTTATCTAAAACCCTGGATTTCCAAATCTGTTCTGTCTTTTGCTGTACTCGCCTCTGTTTCGACTTCTCTGGCAGAAATTCTGGGAGGATCCATCGCCTTGAACATGTTGTTTAATGTTCCGGTAAAAATCGGTGCAGTTCTGGTGACCATTTTTGTAATGATAATGTTGTTTTCAAATTCTTACCAGAAAATTGAAAGATGGATAATCGGTTTTGTTTCTATTATCGGTTTATCTTTTTTATATGAATTGTTCCTTGTAAGGGTTGACTGGGTTCAGGCTGGTATATCGTGGGTTAAACCCTCAATTCCTGGTGGATCTATACTTTTGATAATGAGTGTTCTTGGTGCAGTTGTTATGCCGCATAACCTGTTTCTTCATTCTGAAATAATTCAAAGCCGTCAATGGAATCTCAAGGATGAGAAAATCATTAAAAAACAGCTCCGGTTCGAATTTGCTGACACTCTTTTTTCGATGATAATCGGATGGGCAATAAACAGCGCCATGATTCTTCTTGCTGCAGCAACATTTTTTACAAAGAGCCAGAAAGTAGAAGAACTTCAGCAGGCGGAAAAGCTCCTTGAGCCACTGCTTGGATCAAATGCTTCAGTCGTTTTTGCAGTTGCTCTTCTTTTTGCCGGCGTTGCGTCAACCATAACATCGGGAATGGCAGGAGGATCTATAGTTTCGGGAATGATTGGAGAACCATACAATGTTAAGGATAATCATTCCCGTATCGGTGTGCTAATTTCTCTGCTCGGTGCATTAATTCTGATTTTCTTTATACGTGATCCTTTTAAGGGTCTTATTTTATCACAGGTTTTCCTCAGCATTCAGCTTCCCTTTACCATCGCGATCCAGATATACCTTACTTCATCAAAAAAGGTAATGGGTAAATATGCAAACAGCCGGTTCCTGATAGGTCTGCTATTGGCCATTGGCGGGATAGTTGCTTTTTTAAATTTTAAATTACTGTTTGATTTTCTGAAGGTATAAGACTTTGAATAACTAAATTATGGCTGATAAACAATATAATATCGGATTGGTATTAAGTGGCGGTGGTGCAAGAGGATTCGCTCATCTCGGTGTACTTCATGCATTGAATGAAAAGGGGATCTATCCCGATGTGATATCAGGAACGAGTGCAGGAGCAATCATTGGTGCTTTGTATGCCGATGGTCTTACTCCCGGTGAGATTCTGAAGTTGATGGAGGGAAGCAGCCGTCTCGATTTTATGCGTCCTGCTTTGCCACGGGAGGGACTACTCCAGATTAACAGGATATCTAAAATACTTAAGTCCAGCCTACGCTCAAAAAAATTTGAGGACCTCAAAATCCCGCTGTTTGTTGCAGCAACTGATCTGAATAACGGAAAGGCAGTTTATTTTTCTGAAGGAGAAATTCTTGATCCTGTTATAGCGTCCGCCAGTATTCCGGTGGTTTTTCAGCCGGTAAAGATCAACGATATCTCATATGTTGATGGCGGGGTTCTCGATAATCTTCCAGTAAGGCCAATCGAAAACAAATGCAGGATTCTAATAGGTTCTTTTGTAAATGCGGTAGGATACATGGAAAAGATCAGCGGATTGATAAGTATTGCTGAGAGAACATTTATGCTGAGCATGTCGAAAGAAATCTATGAAAAAGCGAAGAAATTTGATCTCTTTATAGCCCCCATGGAATTAAGAAATTACAAAATTCTTGATCCTGAAAAAGCAGCGGAACTATTCTGGATAGGTTATAAAGCAACAACTGAAAAACTAAAAGAAATTGATATCGAAAACATTATTGGTCTAAAACCTGCAACAAACCCTTAGTTGCTTTACTTTTTGATCAGGGAATATAGATTTTTAATCTCCGCTTCCCATAATGACTCATCAGGTGTTTCGAGAATTAGAGGCATATTGTCGAACCTTGCATCATTCATCAGCATTCTGAAAACATCTTCTCCGAGGAGTCCTTTTCCGATACTATCATGACGGTCGACCCGTGAAGCTAACTCCTTTTTCGAATCGTTTATATGCATCCCCTTAAGGAAATTAAATCCTATAATTTTTTCAAAAAGCCTGAATGTTTCTTTGAAACCTTCAGGTGTTTTAAGATCATAACCCGAAGTGTAGGCATGACAGGTATCGATACATATGCCAACCCTCGACTTATCCTCAACCTTGTCTATCATGAACTTGAGCTGCTCGAATTTATGACCCATATTGGTTCCCTGTCCTGCCGTGTTTTCTATAACTGCTGTAACTCCTTTGGTCTTGTCAAGGACAATGTTTATAGACTCAGCGATACGGCTTAAACACTCTTCCTCACTTATTGTCTTGAGATGACTTCCCGGATGGAAATTCAGTCTGTCAAGACCCAGCTGTTCACACCGCTGCATCTCATCAAGGAAGGATGCCCTCGATTTTTCCAAAGGTTCCTGTTCGGGGTGTCCTAGATTTATCAGATAACTGTCGTGCGGTAAGATCTGAAACGGTTTGTAGCCGAGCTTTTCACAATTTTCACGGAATCTTTTAATGCTTTCCCTCGACAATGGATTTGAAAACCACTGTCTCTGATTTTTTGTAAAGAGCGCAAAAGCCCTTGCTCCTATTGTACTTGCATTTAAAGGGGCATTTTCTACTCCTCCTGAAGCACTTACGTGTGCACCTACATATTTCATTGCTCTAAGAATATCTGGGTTCGGAAATCAAAATTCAGATCATTATGAATTAATCGCCACTTTCTTTTTATATAACAAAAACTATTCTCTTATGTTTATGTTAAAAATTTGATAAAGAATAAGGATATTCTTAATTTTGTAATGAAACCTTTAAACATAATAAGATAAATGGCAGACTTAAACAGTAGTATCCCCCCACCACAGGGAACCAAAAAAAGCACTCCGGTTGGCATGATTGTCACATCAATTATCCTGGGCGTTGCATTGATCGCTCTTATCTACATGTATTTCGATAAAAAAAGTAAGATGATCGAAATGGAAACAGTCCTGACCCAGGAAAAAGACTCCCTGGCCAATGAACTAAGGCATATGGTCGTTGCTTTTGACACTCTGAAAACAAATAACGATACCCTGAAGGCCGGGGTGGAAAAGCAAAAAAATAAGATTGTTCAGCTGCTGTCTGTTAGCGCATCGAATGTACGGTTGATAAAATCTTATAAGAGTGAAATCACTACTATGAGAGAAATTATGAAGAGCTATATTGTACAGATCGACTCTCTTAATACACGAAACAAAATGCTTACCTCGGAAAATACTGAAATAAAGCAACAAATTTCCGAAGTCCGGAATACGAATTCAGAGCTGTCAAAAGTAAAAGAAGAACTTACTTCAAAAGTTGAGGTTGCGTCAATAATTCAGGCAAAGAACATTGCCGCCGTTTCGCTGAATAAAAAGAGAAAAGAGACCACAAGGATCGGTAATCTGGATAAACTCAGAATATGTTTCACTCTGCGCGAGAACCCTCTGGCTAAAGCCGGACAGAAAGATGTATATATGAGAGTTATAAGACCCGATTCATTAGTCGTCGCCAGCAGTCCCGATAATCTTTTTGAATATAAAGGCAACAAAATAATCTATTCCGCCACACGGCAGGTAGATTATTCGAATCAGGATATTGAAGTGTGCATCTTTCTTGATAACAAGGGTGATTTTATTATCGGCAACTATAGTGTGGAACTTTACCTCGAAGACAATATTATCGGACGTACAAATTTTATGCTTTCAAAAAAATAATTACTCTTCAGCCGGCATCATAAACTCAGAAATAATATTATCAGATATTAACTTTCCCTGGTTTGTAAGAACCAGGGAATTTTTTTCCAGTTTCATAAGACCATAGTTTCTGAATTTCCCCGACAGATTTATTACATAATCATATCCTTCTTTCTCAAACATTCCCTCAATATAATCAAGATCAATACCCCACATTGTTCTCAGAGAGGTCATTATATATTCATTGAAGCGTTTCTTTACATCAAGTTTTTCGCTTTCAAAAAAGGATTTCCCTTCATTTACAGATTTTATGTAGCCTTTAAGATCCCGCACGTTCCACTGGCGTGTATATCCATTGAAAGAATGGGCAGAAGGACCCAGGCCAAGATAACTGACCTGCTTCCAGTAATTTGAATTATGTATTGAAAAATACCCTGGCTTGGCGAAATTTGAAATCTCATAGTGGATGAAACCTGCTGATTCGGCCTTTTCAATAAGAAGATTAAACTGTGCAGCACTGTCTTCTTCATCAATTTCAGAAATATCTCCTTTCTCCAGCATTTTGCCGAATACAGTTCCTGGTTCAAAGGTCAGGTGATAGGCCGAAAGGTGCTTAATATCAAAAGAAAAGGTAAAATCAAGATTTGACTCCCAATCCTTCAGGCTCATCCCCGGAATTCCATAAATCAGATCTATTGTTACGTTTTTGAATCCCGCATTCAGGGTCTCTTTAAGAGCTTTGACAGCCCGGGCCGAGTCGTGCCGTCTGTTAAGCAATTTAAGATCAGTATCTCTCCATGACTGGATTCCCAGACTGATTCTGTTGATATTAAGATTTTTCAAACCTTCCAGATAAGTCTCATTTACATCATCGGGGTTTAGTTCGATTGTTACTTCGCAATCTTCTGCAACTGTGAAAAGTTTTTTTATTTGATCAAGAATTGTTACCAGATCTTTAACTGAAAACACCGATGGAGTACCGCCGCCAAGATAAATTGTTGATACAGGTTCATCTCCAAGATAATCCTTTCTTAATAAAGCTTCCTTAAGCAATGCGTCGATAAACAAAGAATTATCATCATGCGAAACCACATGATAAAAATCGCAGTAGAAACAGAGCTTTTTACAAAAGGGGATATGTATATATATACCTGCCATTTATTTTGAATTATTCACAGTTTCACATAAGATTCCTCAAAGGTTCACGAAGTTTATGAATAAATCATATTAAATTTGAACGAAATTTTTAAAATGATAAAGAAGAATATATTCACAATTCTTGTGGCTTTAATCATTATGTATCTTAGTCTGGCCAACTCCCATACTTTTGATAAAATTCCACTTGTAGATGTTCCCAATTTCGATAAGGTTGTTCATCTCGGAATGTATTTTGGCCTCATGTCGGTAATTATTCTGGAAAACAGGAAAACAATAAAGCGGGCTGTCAGTTTATTTCTTATTGGGGTTATTCCGCTATTCTATGGTATTTTAATGGAAATTCTTCAATCAACGCTTACTGTTACCAGATCGGGAAGTTTTTATGATGCTCTGGCTGATGCTGCCGGTGTTCTTCTCTCAATTCTGCTCTGGCTATGGATTAAGCCTAAAGAAAGCTTGTGATCAAATAGTTATTAATTCTGTGTTTGTAGATTTTAGAACCAGTTCGTGAATTGTTCTGCTACTGAAAAGTTTAATAAGCTCCCTTCTTGATTTTTCATAATCCTGGTGAAGCGGACAGTGTTTTCCTTCCTTTTCTACCCCTTCACACGAGCCATTATGCATAATACAGTCTGTAAAAGTATCATAACCGTCAATTGTATTAACAATATCAATCAATGTTATTTTCCTTGGATCTTTTAGTAAAGAAAAACCACCATGGGGTCCCTTGGATGAACTGAGAATTTTTTGTTTTGCCAGCTGTTGAAGTATTTTTGCCAGGAAGGGGGACGGAAGATCAAGATCTTTGCTTATTTGTTTTATCCCCGTCTTGCCATTTGACGATGGTTGGCTGGCAAGATAAATAACAGCCCTAATACCATATCTACAGGAACTAGAAAGCATATCAGTATATTTTTAATGAGATCTTCTCTATTCTTCTTAGGTGCCTCCCGCCTTCAAAAGAGGTTGTAAGAAATGTTTTAGCAATAAGATATGCTTCAGATTCCGAAATAAACCATCCTGGCAACGTAAGAATATTTGCATCATTATGAGCACGTGACAACCGGCTGATCTCTTCGTTCCAGCATAATGCCGCCCTTATTCCCGGATGTTTGTTAACAACCATGTTTATACCATTGCCTGTTCCGCAAATCGATATACCCAGCCTGAATTCGCCGGCTGCTACTGCGTTGGCAAGAGGGTGTCCAAAATCGGGATAATCAACCGTCTCAGGTGAAAAACTTCCCAGATCTTTAATATCATACTTTTCTTTTATAAGATAAGCCAATAACTTCACCTTAAGGTAATAACCAGCATGATCTGATGCGATTGCAATTTTATTATTTTCCAACTTCTTGCCTTTTAATTTAGTTACTCTAAAGAGTCTGCAAATTAACACAATTGCTCAATTAAAAGAAAAAAGTATTCTTATATCTTCATTATGAAACAAGTCACACATTACAGTAACAATACATTAGGGTGAATGTTTAGATGTGCCCAACCCCCCCTAAAGGGGGGCTAATATTGTGTGATAAAGGATAATTTAATTAATTGCAGAATTTTCTCCCCCTGCAAAGGGGGAGTGCCCGAAGGGCGAGGGGGTATAAATCCCGAAACAGACCTACTAAGTGTAATACTGCTCTTCAATGTAACCCCCCTTCAGGGAGGCCAATCTCCTTTCGTCTACTTGTTAATAACATGTAAATAAAATTGGATAACGATTAATAATGTCATGATTTATTAACCATTTCTATCATCTTATAGGGCTGGTAACCAGTTTCAATAAAGTTATTAGAAAATAAAATCAAAATATGAACTTTAAATAAACCCTGGAACTTTTACTTTTGTCATTTTGATGATGCTGACAAACATATATTAACAACTGTTAATTATTATTATAAACCTCTGATATTCAAAAATGGTATGTTTTTTGAACTGTTGAAAAGTTGTTGGTATACCGGTAATGATGAAAAATACAATAAAATTTCAATAATTATTTCAACAGTATTAACAGCATATTATCATTATCATAAATAAATTTAAAATTAATATATAAGAATATTATACTGTTAATTAAAATTCAAAAACCGGATAAGGAGAAATTGTATATTACAATTATGAGTAGTTTTACATTCGGATTGACGACAATTTTATCAGAAAATGAAACCACAATCACAAGAACAAAATATTCTGGAAATAAAGAGATTGAAAGCAGAAAAAAATGCAATCATACTGGCTCACTATTACCAGACCGGAGATATTCAGGATATAGCTGATTTTGTCGGAGATAGTCTTGCCCTTTCACAAAAAGCTTCATCAAATTCAGCCGATATTATAATTTTTGCGGGAGTAAAATTTATGGCAGAAACTGCAAAAATACTGGCTCCGGAAAAGAAGGTACTTCTTCCTGATCTAAATGCAGGCTGTTCACTCGCTGATTCGTGTAAAGCAGAAGATTTTGAGAATTTTATAAAGCAAAATCCAGGCAGAACTGTTGTTTCCTACGTAAATACTTCAGCTGAAATAAAAGCATTGTCGGATATTATCTGTACATCATCAAACGCTGTTCAGATTATTGAATCTCTTCCTGCCAGTGAAAAAATTCTATTTGCCCCTGACCGTAACCTGGGAAACTACGTACTGAATAAAACGGGTAGGGATATGGTTATATGGAATGGCACATGTCATGTTCATCGGGAGTTCTCTCTGGAAGCAATTATTAATCTGAAAAATAGTAATCCGGGAGCAAAAATTATTGTTCATCCTGAATGTGAACTGCCAGTTAGAATGGTCGCAGACTTCATAGGTTCTACCTCTTCATTGCTGCAGTTTACAAAGAAAGACAAAGGAAATTGCTATATTGTAGCTACAGAAGCTGGTATAATTCACCAGATGAAAAAAGAAAACCCGGGAAAGACTTATATTCCGGCTCCACCTATAGATTCCACATGCGGATGCAGTGAGTGTGGTTTTATGAAGCTTATTACAGTGGAAAAAATATTAGATTGCATTAAAAATGAAACACCTGAAATTGTAATTGACAGGGAAACGCTGATAAAAGCACAAAAGCCAATTCGAAGAATGATTGAAATATCTGAAAAACTTGGTCTTTAAATAATGAAGCAATTTATCATTTTATTGTCTGTAATTTTAATCTGTAAAATAAGCTCCGCACAGGAAAATGGAACTTTAAAAGATGGTTATCAGGTATTTAAGTATCCAAACGGAGCAGTCTCAAGTGAAGGATTGATAAAAAACGGAAGGCCCGAAGGGTTCTGGAAAAGCTTTTACGTTACCGGAATTAAGAAATCAGAAGGAAAAAGAACCAGTTTTCTTCTTGATAGTATCTGGGTATTTTATGATCAGGCTGGCGATACAACTGAAAAGATAAATTATCTCTATGGAAAAAAGAATGGCTGGTATTTTAAATATAAAAAGGATCCTTCAAAAGGATTATATGTCTGGTCAAAAGAACTTTTTGCAGCCGACATAAAAGAGGGTACAGCATATGTTTATTTTCCTGATGGCAAAATTCAACAGACTTTCATTTATAACAGAGGTAAAAAAGAGGGTTTATCAAAAGAATACGACAAAGAAGGAAAAATTATAACACTACTAGAGTATAATAACGATTTTCTTGTAAGCAGGGAAAGAATAAACCGTACAGACAATAATGGTTTAAAACAGGGCGATTGGAAAGAATTCTATCAAAATGGTGGAATAAAATCCGAGAGAACTTTTAAAGATGACCTTATGCACGGTTATTATAAAGAATATGATGCCAGGGGAAAGCTTGTTTTGACCATGCTTTATGAAAATGGCGCTATAGTAAAATCAAATGTGGAAGATGCACCTGATATTGAAATAGTTAATAAACATGATCAGGATGGAAAACTGATTTACAGCGGTCCTTACCGTAATAAAGTTCCTGTAGGCGTTCACAGGGAGTATGGTAAAGACGGTAAAGTCACAAACGCTTTTATCTACAATGATAACGGACTGCTCCTTTCTGAGGGCTTAGTTGATGAGGCTGGAAAATATAATGGAAAGTGGAAAGATCTCTATTCCAACGGGAAAGTACAGGCAGAGGGGCAGTATACAGACAGCAGACGGACAGGACAATGGAAATTTTATAATGCTTCGGAAAAGGTAGAACAGACTGGTTCATATAATAACGGACGACCCGACGGTTTATGGAACTGGTATTACGAAAGCGGTGCTATTCTGAAAGAAGAAGAATACTTCCAGGGTCAGCGCGACGGGGCATCCACAGAGTATTCAATTAGCGGAGATATTATCGCACAGGGCCAGTATTCTGACGGTGAGAGAAATGGCGAATGGAAAGCCAAGTCGGGTGACATTATAGAAGAAGGCAAATATATTACAGGCCTTAAAGATGGAGTCTGGAAATCATTTTATAGCAACGGGAAACTGAAATTCAAGGGCAACTTTGTACAGGGCAATCCCGACGGACAACAAATCTATTATTATGAGGACGGAAAAGCCAAGGAGGAACAATATTTTCAGATGGGTATAAGGCAAAAGACATGGAAGAAATTCAGCGAGGAAGGAACTCCGGTTCTCGTTATATCTTATAAGGATGATGTTGAAATAAGTATAAATGGCGTTAAAATTAAACTTCCTGAAGGTGATACAAGGCTGATAAAATAGTTACTTTGCTATATGGAAGAGAATATTAACATCAGAAAAGATATTATCACGCCAAACGATAAGGAATTCGAGAAACAGTTACGACCATTAAGCTTCAGTGATTTCAAGGGACAAAAACAGGTAATTGAAAATCTTATTGTATTCGTTACAGCTGCAAAACAGCGCGGAGAATCTCTCGATCATGTTCTTTTACATGGTCCTCCCGGATTGGGAAAAACAACCCTTGCAACAATTATTGCCAATGAGCTGCAGGTCAACCTGAGGGTTACTTCAGGACCTGTACTGGATAAACCGGGCGATCTGGCCGGACTGCTTACAAACCTTCAGGAAGGAGATGTCCTTTTTATAGATGAAATTCACAGGCTTAGTCCCGTTGTTGAAGAGTACCTGTATTCTGCAATGGAAGATTTCCAGATCGACATAATGATTGATAAGGGACCAAGCGCAAGAAGTGTTCAGTTAACACTTAATAACTTTACTCTTATAGGGGCTACCACACGATCGGGACTTCTTACAAGTCCGCTCAGGGCGCGTTTTGGAATAAAATTTCATCTGGAATATTATGATCATGAAATACTTACCGGGATTGTTAAAAGATCAGCCGGTATTCTGAACGTTAAAATAGATGAGGAGGCGGCCGTAGAAATTGCCAGAAGAAGCAGAGGAACACCAAGAATTGCCAATGCCCTGTTAAGAAGGGTAAGGGATTTTGCCCAGGTAAAGGGTTCAGGAGAGATTGATATAGATATTACCCGATATGGCCTGAAAGCTCTTAATATTGATCAGCATGGCCTCGATGAAATGGATAACAGAATTCTATCGGTGATAATCGATAAATTCAGCGGTGGACCTGTAGGGTTGAATACAATTTCAACAGCAGTGGGAGAAGAAAGCGGAACCATTGAGGAAGTATATGAACCCTTTCTGATAAAGGAAGGATACCTCAAAAGAACTCCCCGCGGCAGGGAAGCAACGGAGCATGCGTACAGGCATCTTGGAAAACAATTCGGCCGCGATATAGCAGGAACGCTGTTTTAGTTAAATACATTACTGATCTTTTCCAGACCTTTTGTATTTAGGATTTTGATCTTTTTTCCGTTTAATTCAACAAGCTTATCTGACTTGAACTCCGATAACAGTCTGATGACTGATTCTGTGGCGGTTCCAACTATATTTGCCAACTCTTCACGCGTAAGGGAGATATTAAGAAAACTCTCCTTATCAAGTCCAAAATCATTAACGAGCAAAAGAAGGATCTCTGCAAGTCTTTCCCTTACGGTTTTCTGAGCGATATCTGTAATAAACGAATTCGCCTCACCCAATTCGTGGCAGGCAAGCTTAAGTAATTCGAGAGCGTATGAAGGATTGGTTTTAATAAAAGATGTAAGAATTTCTGAAGGAATGAAGCACACCTGGCAATCCTCTATAACTTTAGCTGAGGTACATGCGAGTTCATTGCTAAGTACACTTCTGTATGCAATTATATCACCTTGTTTTGCAAACCTGATTATTTGCTCCTTACCATCAAAACCTGTTTTGAATACTTTGATAATACCGCTGTTAACACAGAAGAATCCGCTTATGCGATTTCCTTCCTGATAAAGAATATCCCCGCGTTTATACTGACGGAAATCCTTTTCGAAGTTAAGTGTTTCGATCTCATCAGGAGTAAGATACTTGAAAATCGAACCCGATTCGAGAGCGCAACTGTCACACAGCGGGATGTGAATTTCTTGTTGTTTCATATCGTCTCCTAAAATAGTAGTGTTCAGGTTAACACCTCCGTGATTATTATGTTCAATTAATTAATATGCATTTTTAAATTGGTCAAGAAATCGGAGATCGTTTTCAAAATATAATCTCAGATCATTTACTCCATATTTAAGCATGGCGGCTCTTTCAATACCCATTCCAAAAGCAAAACCTGTATATTTTTTACTATCGATATTGCAGGCTTCAAGTACGTTAGGATGAACCATTCCGCAACCCAGAACTTCAAGCCAGCCGGTATATTTACAAACATTACAGCCTTTTCCTCCACAGATCTTACAACTGACATCCATTTCTGCTGATGGCTCCGTGAATGGAAAGTAAGATGGCCTTAACCTTATTTCAGTATCTTTTCCAAACATCTCTCTTGCAAAAAAGAGCAGTGTCTGCCGCAGGTCTGCAAAAGATACATTTTCATCGATATATAAACCTTCAACCTGATGAAAAATGCAATGAGCTCTCGCTGAGATGGCCTCATTACGGAAAACCCTGCCGGGAGAAATGGTACGGATAGGGGGTTTTTGACTCTGCATCACCCGAACCTGAACAGATGATGTATGTGTACGAAGCAAGATATCCTCAGGACTCGAATCTTCCGAAGAGAGCCTTGAGATATAAAATGTATCCTGCATATCTCTTGCCGGGTGCTCGGGAGCAAAATTAAGCTTTGTAAAGACATGATCGTCATCTTCAATTTCGGGTCCTTCAGATATCGTAAAGCCTATTCGGGTAAATATATCGATAAGCTCATTCCTGACTATGGAAATTGGATGACGCGATCCGAAAGAAAAAGGAAAAGCTGGCCTTGTAAGATCAGCACCATCAGCTTCTTCAGCATAATTAAGAAGCTGAGCCTTAAGAGAATTGTATTTTTCCTGCGCATTCTGTTTTAAAAGATTCAACTTCTGCCCTATCTCTTTTTTTTCAGAAGAAGGGACATTCTTAAAATCCTCAAACAGATCAGAAAGTAACCCTTTTTTACTTAGATATTTTAAACGAAAAATTTCAAGTTGTTCAGGATTCTTTACAGAAAAGGAAACAACTTCGTTCAGCAGATCACTTATTTTTTGAAGCATTGAAAGAATATTTTTGTAGAAATCAATTTCCGACAATTTTTATTTTGATGATTTTAATATCATTTACGGGCTTGTCATTACTGTCAGTCTGGACATCAGCGATTTTATCAATGACATCAAGACCCTCGGTAACTTCACCAAAAACCGTATAGGATCCATCAAGAAGAGGAGTGCCACCGATTTTCTTATATATATTTCGTTGCTCCTCAGAAATCTTGTAATCTTTATATGATGTTATATATTGAAACATTTTAACAGATGCAATCTCCTGGATCTGTCCATCTGTCATAAGCGAACCAGCTGATCTCACACTATCAGCAGTTTGTTTAATAAAGTAAGAAAACCGGCTTTGTTTCATATTGCTATTAATACGTTGTTCGGCAGTATTGAGCTCATCATCATCTATTTTAACTCCCTGAACAATATAAAACTGGGTACCTGATGATCTCATTTCAGGATTTACATCATTGCCCTGACGTGCAGCAGCCAATGCACCTTTTTTATGAAAATACTGGTTATTGAATTCGGCAGGAATAGTATATGTTTTCAGGGAATCAGGAAGATTCTTAGAAGATACTGATTTTGTAGATGGATCTCCGGCCTGAATCATAAAGTTTTTAATGACACGGTGAAAAGATACACCATCATAAAATCCTGAATTGATAAGCCTGATAAAATTGTCACGATGTACAGGAGTTGAGTCGTACAGTTTAATTTTAATATCTCCAAGAGAAGTTTTTAGTGAAATTATCGTATTATTATTTCCTCCCGGAGGATTGCATGAGATGATGCAGAGGAGATTAAATAAGAACAGTGTTTTTATTAAAAAAAGTTTCATGTAATTTGAGAATTGATTAATAAAGTTCTGTATTTGTGAATGCAAAGATATTTAACTTTGGACGATACAAGAAAATATTGGTTTTTAAATTACATAATTTTTATAAAACGGTGATTGAAATATATTGGTTCAGTCATTAGAAGTATATTTGTCATTTAGTATTTAAACTGTTTTTTGATGGATAAAATGATAATTAAAGTAATAAATAAGTCAAAACATAAGTTGCCGGAATATTCTACCAAAGCATCAGCAGGAATGGATCTTAGGGCAAATTTAGAGACTGATATTGCCAGGCATGAAATAGCTGAATGGGAAAGTGTTGATGTACTTTTAGAAACGGACATGGGAAATGGGGGATTTGGAAATATCGAAAATTAATGATTATGAGAATAATAAGGTACTATTTAATTTTTCTGGCACTGTCAATATTATGCTTATCATCGTGCAACAGAAATCTGGCAATTGGAGGGAAAAAAGGGAAAGAAAAATCGAGTTTTGATATAGCTGCCTACAATTATATTTACGTAGAAGCTCTTAAACAAAAATTGTTGGGAAACGGAGGAGACGCGCTGAAATATCTGGAGCAATGCTTGAAAATGAATCCCCAGAGTGACGCTGCATATTATCAGACGGCACAAATCGTTCTTGCAAACGGAGATATTAAAAACGGTAAACTTTACGCAGGAAAAGCATTATCAATAGATCAGGATAATATTTGGTATCTGACAATGCTTGCAGGACTGTACTATCAGGACAAAAATCTTGACAGTGCAATAATATATTATGAGAGAGCTGTTAAATTATTCCCGGAAAAGGAAAGTCTTCAGATTACCCTTGGAAATCTTTATTCGGAAGATAAAAAATATGAGAAGGCAAATTCAATCTTTGAATCATTCGATAATAAGTATGGTGTCAACGAAACTTCAACCCTTTCTTCTATCAAGAATCTGATGGCAGAAAACAAGTATGAAGAGGCTTTGAATAAAACACTTACACTTCTGAAAGAATATCCTGATGAAATATTATATAATGGGATTCTGGCAGATATTTACAGGGGGAAAGGAGATAAAGATAAAGCGATGGAGGTGTACAACAAGCTGTTGGAAAGAAATCCGGATAATCCGCAGATCCAATTGTCTCTCTGCGACTTTCTGCTTGCAGAAAAAAATTACAATGAATTATTTTCATTTTTAGACAAGGTAATACTGAACAGCAATGTCGAAAAAGAGAATAAAATTTCACTTATGGCAAAGATAGTTGAGATTCCGGAGCTGAACAAAGAATGGGAAGAGAAGTTAACTGTCTCATTAATGGTTTTGGAAGCGAATTATAGAGGGGATAACTTCATTCCTCTCTTGCGTCCCGAATTGATGATAAAGGAAAATATGCTTAACGATGCGGCAGCAAGACTGGAGGAGATCATAAAGGAAAATCCCGACAACTATTATGCATGGGAAAAGCTTCTGATAGTTTATCTTCAATTAAAAGATTATAAAAAACTATTGGAAAGAGGTGAAGAATGTGCTACAAAATTCAATACAGCATTTCCTGCAAAATTGCTTTATGCGAATGGGGCTATAGAATTGGGAAAGTATCCGTTAGCTCTTGAGGAGTTAAAGAAAGCCGAAATTCTGGCTGCTGAAAATAAGGAATTTTTAGTTCAGGTGCTTACAATGCGGGCAGATGTTTATTATAGGATGAAAGACTACCTGAAAGCTTTTGATACCTTCAAAACAGCTTTGAAGGCAGATAACAGTGACCTGACCGTTATTAACAATTACGCGTATTATCTGGCTGAGCAAAATACTAATCTTAAGGAGGCTGAAGAAATGGCAAAGAGGGTTGTTGAAAAGGAAAAGGGAAATCCTACTTTTCTCGATACATACGGATGGGTTCTTTATAAAAGAGGGAAATTGCAGGAGGCTGCCAGGGTTATGGAAGAAGCAATAAATAGCGGAAAGAGTGCTGATGCTGTTATGTATGAACATTTTGGATACATTTTGAAAAAGCAGAAGAAATGTTCGGAAGCAATTAAAAACTGGAATATTGCACTCAGACTCGATGGTTCAAAAACAGAGTTGGTAAAAGAAATAGAGAGTTGCGGAAAATAATCATCATATTATTACTGCCACTATTTGTAGCCGGATGCTCAGTAATTGGAAGATCAGGAAAAAGCCTGGCTAAAGATTACATAAATCCTATAGATAGTAATATTTTCGAAAGCACTAAAAATCAGAACATTACAAATAGTGGGTTTTTCATACAAAAAGCAGAAATTGAAATTTTATCTAATGGGGGAAGAGAGAAGTATTTAGCCAGCATAAAATTTGAAAGACCTGATAGATATCTGATAAGTTTAAAAAGCAGGACGGGAATTGAGGGGGCAAGAATATACATGACAAATGATTCTATACTTGTAAATGACCGGATAAATAAAAAATTATACTCAGGGAATACATTTTATTTGAAAAGGAAATTCGGACTGACTCCCGAATTCATGCCGCTAATTTTTGGAGATGTAGTTTTAGATAAAAATTGTGAAAAAAGTAATGATAAATGTGTAGGAAGTAAGATTATTACTGAGTGTCATATGAAAGGAGTAATTTTGAATTATGAAATAGATTGCAACAGAAGAAAAATAGTTACAGTCAGTCAGATTGATAATTTCAATAAAAATGTTATAAAGTTAAGGTTTGAGAGTTTTTTTCGCATAGGAAGAAATCTGATTCCCAAAATAATTGAATTTGATGAATCCCAATTCAACACTGAAGTAAAAATAAAGATAATCAAAGTAGAGTTGCCATGGAGCGGAAGTATAAAGTTTATTCCTGGAAAGGGATATGAATTAATTGAACTTGTATGAAAAACCTTGTTCTTACCTTTTTTGTTTTTTGGATTTTCTTTACTTGTTCATTTTCTCAGACAAAAGTTGAACTGGAGGAAAAAAGAAAAGCCACTCTGAATGAAATTACATACGTAGATAACATGCTTAAATCTACTGCAAAACAGAAGGAAGAAAGTATGAATGCGGTAAAAATTATAGGTAACAAACTGAATTTAAGGGAAACTGTAATAAGAGGAATGCGAGATGAAATCAATTTGCTTAATGAGAGAATAGAATTAAATACAACAGCTATTAACATGATGGAAAGTGATCTTGTTGATCTAAAAAATGATTATGCACGTGCAGTTATTAATTCGTATAAATCGCAAAAACAAAATCCGGAGCTTGTATATATTCTTTCAGCTAAAGATTTCAATCAGGGTTACAAACGGCTGAAGTATCTTCAACAAGTAACAAAATTCAGAAGAAAAGAATCTGAAATAATTATGGAGCTAAGAGATCAGATTCAGAGCACAAAGGATAGATTGCAATCTGACCTATCGAGAATTTCCGATTTGAAATCAAGGGAAGAACAACAGAAAAGCTTGCTGCAATCTGAGCAGGAGAAGAAGCAGACAATGGTAAAATCATTGAGCAGGAAAGAAAAGCAATTGCAGAGGGATCTTGAAGAAAAGAAAAGGATCGCAGACAAAATTGAAAAGGAAATTGCGCGGATGATTGAAGAAGAAAGAAGGAAAGTAATTAAATCTGAAAGTACGCCTGAACAGAAGTTAATCGGGG
>Ga0208079_1000065_pt1 | contig 58420 bp, 54 predicted proteins | sample NGESurdeep092012_5_FD_184474 | JGI IMG/M metagenome (GOLD analysis project Ga0208079, IMG submission 184474) | Arctic peat soil microbial communities from Barrow, Alaska - NGEE Surface sample 210-2 deep-092012 (SPAdes) | ecosystem: Environmental > Terrestrial > Soil > Wetlands > Peat ... | reverse complement strand
AGCGCTACCACTTCGCGAACGGGCAGATCCAGTTCGACCGTCCCGACGTCAACTGCACCTGACGTAATCTCGACATGGAACAGCCCCCGAGCGGCACGGGCCCACCCCGAACCGGTTCGTCCACAAGCCGCCGGCGCCGCCCAGCCTGCCCACTGCGTCCTGGATCAACGCGCCGGAGCCGAAAGAGGCCGCCGCTCAGTAATTAGGTGCAGATCAGTGCCTCATACAGGTTGACAGATTCCTGGTGCGCCGTCGTTGACACCCACGCGGCGCGCTTGGCCGCACCGGCCAGCCGCTTATCTCGCCGCGGCGCGAGGGGGCTGAACTACCGCTTCGGCCACGCGGTCGAAGTGAAGGCGTTTGGCGAACGCGGCGGAAGGCCGAGAACTCCTCGCCGAGGGACCACGCCGCGCCAGCGCCGACCCCGCTGATGGCCATGATCAGTTACGCCGGATGTCGGACAGTCCCGACGCGCCGACGGATGCCCACTGTGTCACAGAGGGAGTTGCTAGGTTCCGGGATGGCTCCTGGACGACTGAACGTGACGTTCTCAGGTGGCGGCGCACTGCTCGCGGTGTCCTCAGTGACGGCCCGCGCTACGCGCGTCGGCGTGGTGAACCGAACCGTCGGCTGCTGACCGGAGGAACCTGTGCGGCTTCGTCTCGCTGCCATACCGCGACGCTACGTCCCCCGGACGCGGTACCTGGCCCGGGAGGTCCTGGACGGCAGCGACACGGCCTCGCTGGGCCCAGTGGATCCCGAGCGGGGGCTGCCGTTCCGGCCGAGCAGCTTCCGGGACTGCTCGCTGTGGGAGCAGGATCAAGTGGCCGCGGCCCGAGGTCTGCTGCACATGAACGGTGGTACAGCGAGCCGCGCGGTGACCGTGTACGAGCGGCTGCGGCAACAGCCGTTTCCCCGGCTCCGTCCGCGGCCGCTCTGGCACGAGCGGCCGCTCTACTACAAGGGCGCCTCGGCTGCCTGGCTGGCAGACGGCGATACGGCGCGTGGCCGTACTTCACGCAGGCACTGGATTACGAGCTGGAGATCGCACTGGTCATCAGCCGGGCAGCTACTGACCTTACCGCCGCCGACGCCCCGGCCGTCATCGGCGGATTCGTGCTGGTGAACGACCTGAGCGCCCGGGACGTGCAGTGGCGGGAGATGGTCGAGGGCCGGATGGGGCCGGCCAAGTCCAAGGACTTCGGGACCGCCGTGGGACCCGTAGTGGTCACTGCCGACGAGCTGCTCCCCCAGCTGGACGATCTGCACGTTGAGGTCCGGGTCAACGACGAGACCGTCGCTACCGGCTCCACCCGCGGCATGCGGCACTCGGTCGCCGACGTAGTCGCGTACGCCAGCGCCGGCGAGCCGGTGCAGGCGGGCGATCTGATCGGGCTCGGCACGGTCCCCGGTTGCTCCGCGCTGGAGTCCGGGCATTGGATAAGCCCGGGCGACGAGATCGCGCTGGGTGCTGGCCCCTGGGCGTCCTTCGCACGAGGATCGGTCAGCCGGACCCGTGGCCGTCCCCCGGCCCAGTCACCCGGCCACGGTGGAGCGTGGTCAGCCGCAGCGGTGAGGAGCCCGCTCCGGCGACCGTTTCGCCGGAGCGGTGATGGCCACCGGCCGCACCGACGCTGACCGGGGCGTTCGCGCCGAATGAGGTACTCGACACGGTCGAACGCCTCGAGGTGCCGGGTGGAGTGAAGCCGGAAGACGTCGTGCTCGACGAGCAAGGCAGGCTCTACAGCGGGGTGGAGACGGCCGGATCTACCGGTGGTCGCACCCAGGGACCGACGTCGGGCCGGAGCTCGTCGCGGACACGCACGGGCGTCCGCTCGGCCTGGAGCTAGACCCGCGGGACGGCTCGCTGCTGGTCTGCGACGGCTACCGCGGCCTGCTCCGGGTAACCGACGCCGGCGACGTCGTGGTGCTGGCCGACAGCTACCGCGGCCGGCGGCTGCGCTTCCCCAACAACGCGGCCGTCGCCGCCGACGGCACGGTGTACTTCTCCGACAGCTCGACCAGGTTCCGCATCGAGCACTACAAGCACGACCTGCTCGAACACCGGCCCAACGGCCGCATCTTCGCCTACCGGCCCGGCGCCGACGAACTCACGCTGATCGCGGATGGCCTGTACTTCCCCAACGGAGTGGCCCTCACTCCGGACGATTCCGCGCTGCTGGTCGTGGAGACCGGCACCTACACGCTGAGCCGGATCGAGCTGACCGGCACCTCGGCCGGCCGACGGCAGACGCTGGCGGCGAACCTACCCGGCCTCCCGGACAACCTCTCCGCCGTCGGCGATGACACCTACTGGATCGCCCTGCCGAGCCTGCGGATCCCGGTGCTCGATCGGATGCTGCCCCTCCCGTTGGTCCGAAGCCTCACCGCCCGGCTACCGGCGCGACTGCAGCCGGTACCGCCGCGGTACGGGTTGGTCCTGCAAGTGGACCGCACCGGGCGCGTCCGGCGTTCGCTGCACGGACCGACGGGCCGGTACGCCGAAATCACCGGCGTACGGGAGCACGACGGCTGGCTCTATCTCGGCAGCCTCCTGGAGTCCGCCGCCGCTCGCGTACGTCTTCCGCAGCATGCCTGCGGCCCCAAGCCAGGGGTCGGAGAACGAAGTCGCGACTAGCTGTACTGACCTCGGACGTTGGTGCCGGTCGGGGCCCCTGTCGTCACTCCTGCCGGACTGGTCAGTGGTCCGCCGGGGCCGACACTCGCTCCAACTGGGGTAGAGATCGCTGCTGTTCCGATTGTCTCGCTGGTTACCCCAGGCAGCCAAGACCCGCGTTGCTGTGAGGGAGGAAGGCTGAGCGGCTTGTTGTGCCGGTGTGGCAAGAGTAGAAATCCGCGCTCGATCGGCCGTCAGCCCCGAGGTTGACTCCGCCGGCGAGTGCGGGTCCACCTCAACGTAGAGCTCACCCGCCCTCCAGGTCCCCCTCCAGTTCGAGGTACGTCGAGCGCAGCCGGTCCATCGTCTCTAGCTCCGGCGCCGCCCACAGCCCGCGGTCCGCCGCCTCCAGCAGCCGCTCGCTCATCCCGCGCAGCGCCCACGGATTCGACTTCTGCAGGAACTGGCGGACTTCGGGATCGAAGACGTAGGCCGCCGCCAGCGACTCGTACATCCAGTCGTCCACGACGCCAGCGGTCGCGTCGTACCCGAACAGGTAGTCCACCGTCGCCGCCAACTCGAAGGCACCCTTGTAACCGTGCCGCTGCATGGCCGCGATCCAGCGCGGGTTGACCACCCGGGACCGGAAGACGCGGTGCGTCTCCTCCTGCAGCGTCCGGGTCTTCACCGCGTCCGGCAGCGCGGAGTCTCCGACGTACGCCGCCGGGTTGGCGCCGGTGAGATGGCGCACCATGGCGACCATCCCGCCGTGGTACTGGAAGTAGTCGTCGCTGTCGACGATGTCGTGCTCGCGGGTGTCCTGGTTCTTGGCCGCGACCGCGATCCGGCGGTACGCCGTCTCCATGTCGCCCCGCGCGTCCCGGCCGTCCAGGCCGCGGCCATAGGCGTAGCCGCCCCAGACGGCGTAGACCTCGGCCAGGTCGGCGTCGGTGCGCCAGTTTCGGGCGTCGATCAGCGGCAGCAGGCCGGCGCCGTACGCGCCCGGCTTCGAGCCGAAGATCCGGGTCGTGGCCCGCCGCCAGTCGCCGTGGCCGGCAAGGTCGGCCAGCGCGTGCGCCCGGATGTAGTTGTCGCTGACCGGCTCGTCCAGGGCGGCCACCGTCGAGACCGCGTCGTCGAGCAGCGCGACCACGTGCGGAAACGCGTCTCGGAAGAACCCGGAGATCCGCAGGGTGACGTCGATGCGGGGCCGGCCGAGCTCCGCCAGCGGCACGACGGCCAGCCCGGTGACCCGCCGGGACGCGTCGTCCCAGACCGGCCGGCAGCCCAGCAGGGCGAGCACCTCGGCGATGTCGTCGCCCTGGGTGCGCATCGCGCTGGTGCCCCAGACCGTCAGCCCGACCGAGGGCGGCCAGTCGCCGGTGTCCACGCGGTGCCGGTCGAGCAGCGAGTCGGCCAGCGCCACTCCGACGTCCCAGGCCAGCCGAGACGGAATCGCCTTCGGGTCGACGGAGTAGAAGTTGCGCCCGGTCGGCAGCACGTTGACCAGCCCGCGGGTGGGCGAGCCGGACGGGCCGGCGGCGACGTAGCCCCCCGCCAGCGCATGCAGCACCGCCGTGACCTCGTCGACGGTGCCGTCGAGCCGCGGCACCAGCTCGCGGGCGGCGAACTCCAGCACCCGCACCACCTCCGGCGCGGCCCCGCCCTCCACTGCGAGCCCGTCCGCGCAGACCGCAGCCGCCTTGGTCGGGTCCCAACCGGTGGCCTCCATCGCCTCGACCAGGCCGCGGGTGATCTCCTCCAGCCGGTCCACGTCGGGCCGGGCGCCGATCTCGTCGACGCCGTACGCCGCCGCGACCGCCGACCGCAGGCCGGGCAGCGCCCCGGCGTGACCGCCCCAGACCTGCGCCGCCCGCAGGATGGCGAGCACGAGGTTGACCCGGGCCTCGCCGGTCGGCGGCTGGCCGAGGATGTGCAGCCCGTCGCGGATCTGGGCGTCCTTGATCTCGCACAGGTAGCCGTCGACGTGCAGCACGAAGTCGTCAAAGTCAGCGTCGCTGGGTCGGTCGGCCAGGTCGAGGTCGTGGTGCAGCTGCGCAGCCTGGATCAGCGCCCAGATCTGCGCCCGGACCACCGGCAGCTTCACCGGGTCGAGGGCGGCGACAGTGGCGTGTTCGTCGAGCAACTGCTCCAGGCGGGCCAGGTCGCCGTAGCTGTCGGCGCGCGCCATCGGCGGCACCAGGTGGTCGACGACGACCGCGTGCCCGCGCCGCTTGGCCTGGGTGCCCTCGCCCGGATCGTTGACGATGAAGGGATAGACCAGCGGCAAGTCGCGCAGCACCGCGTCCGGCGCGCACTCCGCCGACAGCCCGAGGCTCTTGCCGGGCAGCCACTCCAGCGTGCCGTGCTTGCCCAGGTGCACCAGGGCGTCGGCCCCGAAGACCTCGTCCAGCCACCGGTACGCCGCCAGGTAGTGGTGCGACGGCGGCAGGTCGGGGTCGTGGTAGATCGCCACCGGGTTCTCGCCGAAGCCGCGCGGCGGCTGGATCATCAGTACGACGTTGCCGAACCGCAGCGCCGCCAGCACGATCGCCGCCTGCTGACCCTCGCCGTCGACGTACAGCTCGCCCGGAGGCTCGCCCCAGTGCGCGCGCATCCGCTCCCTGCGTCCCGCTGGGAGCGCGTCGAACCAGCCCTGGTACGTCGCCACGGGCACCCGCGCCGGCGCCGTTGCCAGCTGCTCCTCGGTCAGCCACTCCACGTCGTGCCCGCCGGCGGCGATCAACGCGTGGATCAGGGTGTCACCGTCCTCCGGGAAGCCCTCGCCGAGGTCGTAACCTGCCGCCCGCAGCGCCCGCAGCAGCACCACGGCGCTGGCCGGGGTGTCCAGGCCGACGGCGTTGCCCACCCGGGCGTGCTTGGTCGGGTACGACGACAGCAGCACCGTCACGCGCTTGTTGCGGTTGGGCCGGTGCCGCAGCCGGGCATGCCGCACCGCCAGCCCGGCCACTCGGGCGGTCCGCTCCGGGTCGGCAGCGTAGACCGGGATGCCGTCCGCGCCGGTCTCCTTGAACGAGAACGGCACGGTGACCAGCCGACCGTCAAACTCCGGGATGGCGACCTGCATAGCGGCGTCCAGCGGGGACAGCCCGGCGTCGCTGTCGGCCCAGGCCGCCCGACTCGAGGTGACGCAGAGCGCCTGCAGCAGCGGTACGTCGAGCGCCGCCAGCGCGCCGACGTCCCAAGCCTCCTCGGCACCGCCCGCGGTGGCGCCGCTGGCCCGGGTGCCGCCGGCGGCCAGCACCGTAACGACCAGCGCGTCGCAGCGGCGGAGCAGGTCCAGCAGGCCGGCATTGGCCGCAGTGGTGAGCTCACGCAGCGAGGCGCAGTAGATGGGCACCGCGTCCGCGCCGGCGTGCCGTAGCGCGCCGGCCAGGTCGTCGACGAAAGCGGTGTTCCCGGACAGCTCGTGCGCCCGGTAGTACACGATGCCGACGGTGGGCCGGCCCGCGTCCCCGGCGGCACCCAGAGTCGTCGCGCGCACGCCGTACGCCGGCATCCGGCGCGGCGGCGCGAACCCCTCGCCGGTGCGTAGCACGGTGCCGGACAGGAACCGGTGCAGCTCGGCCAGGTTGGCCGGGCCGCCTTCGACCAGGTAGCCGAGAGCGTCGGCGACGATGCCGCGCGGGACCGTGGACAGCGCCATCAGCTCGGCGTCCGGAGTGGCCTCGCCGCCGAGCGCCACGGTGGGCAGGCCGAACGCCAGCAAGGCGTCCAGCCCCGCCTCCCAGGCCCGGCGGCCGCCCAGCAGCCGGACCACCACAACGGACACGTCCGCGAGCAACCCGTCGAGGTCCGCGGGGTCGACTCGCGCCGGGTTCGCCGTCCGGTAGTCCGCGCCGCTGGCCCTGGCGGCGAGCAGGTCGGTGTCGGCGGTGGAGAGCAGCAGGATCACGCGGGCGCTCCCGGCGGGACGAAGGGCAGCCCGGCGGGCGCACCGGTCTCCAGCAGGCGCAGCACCGCCGCGGTGTCAAGGTAACCGGCCACGAGGTCGGCAACGGCGTCGAGGCGGGCCGCTCGGGCCACGGCGACGTCCGTGTCCGGCGCCGGGGTGAAGTTCCGTCCAGCCGTCGCCGCGACGTCGCGAAGGAACGCCCGCCGGAAGCCGTTGCTCTCCAGCGCCCCGTGCCAGGTGGTTCCCCAGACCGCGTCGACCCGGCAGCCGTCCAGAAACCCCTCGGCCGCACCCGTGACGGAGGTGACCCCGTGGTGGATCTCGTACGCCGTTGTCACCAACTCGCCGTACGCCGTACCGCTAGGCCGCCCCAGCGTCTTCGCCGCCGCGAACCGCACGGCAATCGGCAGGAGGCCCAGGCCGGCGACCGTGCCGCAGCCGGACTCGATGTCGTCGGTGATCGTATCGGCCAGCATCTGGTAACCGCCGCAGACGCCGAACACCGGCCGGCCGGCCAAAGCCCGGGCCGTGATCGCGTCGGCCAGGCCGGCGGACCGAAGCCAGCCCAGGTCCGCGACCGTGGCCCGGGTGCCCGGCAGGACCACCAAGTCGGCGTCCCGGACGTCGGCGGGCGAGGTCGTAAAGCGCACGGCGACCCCGGGCTCGGCCGCCAGCGCGTCGGCGTCGGTCGAGTTCGAGATCCGCGGCAGCCGGACGACGGCCACCCGCAGTTCGACCCCGCTGTCTGCGGCAGCGCCCTCGCCGAGCCCGAGGGAGTCCTCCACGTCGAATTCCAGACCGTCGAGCCAGGGCAGTACGCCGAGCGTCGGCCGGCCGGTGAGCCGGTCCAGCATCGTCAGACCCGGCGCCAGCAGCGCCGGGTCGCCCCGGAACTTGTTGACCACGAAGCCGGCGACCAGCGCCTGGTCGGTCGGCGCGAGCAGCGCCAGAGTGCCAAACAGGGCCGCGAACACCCCGCCGCGGTCGATGTCACCGACGACGAGCACGGGCAGGTCACGGGCGGTCGCCAGCCCCATGTTGGCCACGTCGGTGTCGCGCAGGTTGATCTCGGCCGGGCTGCCGGCGCCCTCGCAGATCACCACGTCGTACCGGGCGCGCAGGTCGTCGAAGGCGGCCAGGATCGCGTCCTGCAGGACCAGCTTGAGCTGGCGGTAGGACTGCGCGCTGGTCTCGGCGTACGGCTGGCCGAGCAGCAGCACGTGGCTGGTCCGGTCGCTGCCGGGCTTGAGCAGCACCGGATTCATGGCCACCTCAGGCTCCACCCCGGCGGCCACCGCCTGCAGCCATTGCGCCCGGCCAATCTCGCCGCCGTCGGCGGTCACCACCGAGTTGTTGGACATGTTCTGCGCCTTGAACGGCGCCACCTTGATCCCTTGTCGGGCCAGCCAGCGGCAGAGGCCGGCGGTCAGCACGCTCTTGCCGGCGTCCGACGACGCGCCGGCGACCAGCAGCGCGCCGTTCATGCCGGCCGCCGATCCAGCGCCGCGGCCAGGGTGGCGGCCGTCACCGCGGCGGCGGCGGAGACCGCCCCGGCCAGCCGCGCGACGCGGGTGATGTCCCCTGGCGCGGCCGGGCGACCAGTCCCCAGCATCGGGTGGTCCTCCACCCGGCCGGCGTAGAAATTGCGACCGCCGAGGCGCAACCCGAGTGCGCCGGCAAAGGCGGCCTCGCACTGCCCGCCGTTCGGGCTGGGATGACGACCGCCGTCGCAGCGCCAGGCGTGCCAGGCTCCGCCGGCGTCGGCCCCGGTCAGCGGCGCGACCGCCACCGTGAGCAGCGCGGTCAGCCGGGCCGGGGCGAGGTTCGCCAGGTCGTCCAGCCGGGCCGCGGCCCAGCCGAACCGGTGGTAGCGCGCCGAGCGGTGGCCAACCATCGCATCCAGGGTGTTCACCGTCCGGTAGGCCAGCAGCCCCGGAATGCCCGCGACCGCCCCCCACAGCAGCGGCGCGACCACGGCGTCCGCCGTGTTCTCTGCCAGGGACTCGACCGTGGCCCGGGCCAGCTCGGCGGCATCCAGCCCGTCCGGGTCGCGGCCGCACAGGCTCGGCAGCCGGCGCCGGGCCGTGACCAGGTCACCCGCCGCCAGCGCGTCGGCTAGCGCCAGCGCCTCGCGGCGCAAGCCGGTACCACCCAGCACGGTCCAGGTCGCCGCGGCGATCAGCGCCGCCCGCCATCGTCCAGCCGAGCTCTCCGCCGCCGCGGCGAGCAGCGCGACTGGGGCGACGCAGCCCAGTACGAACACGACACCGCGGCCTCGACTGTCGGCGTACGTCATCGACTCCAGCCGCTGCGCCACCCGGCCGAAGCCGGCCACTGGGTGCCACCGCGCCGGGTCACCGAACAGCACGTCGGCGGCGTAGCCGACCAGCAGGCCAGTCGCGCGGGGCACGGCAGTCATGACCGCCGACGGTAGTCGCCGTTGCCCGGCGGCCGAGTCGCGGTGCTGCGAGTCGCGCAGTGCTGCGAGTCGCGCGGTGCTGCGAGCTGTCGCCCCAAGCTGCTTCACCCACTGTCGGCACCCAGGGTTCGACCCGCCGAGCGGGCGATACCCACGGCAGGTGAAGTGGGCCGCGGTGGCACCTTCACCCGGTTTCGGCATCGATTCGCCGCCCGACACGCCGAGGGGGCGATGCCGACGGCGGGTGAAGCGGGGCCACCCCCGCCATAGGCCCAGGCGCTGCGCGCCTGGCCGGCAGGGACCGGACCGTCGACCTCGACCGCTTCGACGACCTGACCGCCCACGCCACCCGCGCCCACGCGCTGGGAGCCGACCGCCGAGTGATCCTGACCTATCCGCACCCTAATCTCGTGACAGCCGACAGAGATCGAGACGACGCCGTGCCCACCGCCGTGCGGACGCGACTCACCACGCACCTGAACCACAACGTCGACGGCATCCTCTATGGTGCGGTCCTGGCCGCCGCCGCAACGACGATTGTCAGTGCCCAGCCGACAAAGACCCGCTACGTCGCCGTGTCCATCCTTCTCATGCTCGGCGTCTATCCACTCGCCCACCTGTATGCCACCTGTATGCCCAGGTAATCGCGGCGCGGATGAACACTCAGTACGCGCCGGCAGCGCGGTGTTGGCCTTCGCCCGCACCCATCCCCGGCGCTGTACCGATTCGGTGACCCGATCCGCACTCGGCCTGTCGGCAACCGCCTACTACCAACGGCTGCTCGCGCTGCTCGATCGAGTGGAGGCGGCGGTGGTCGAACCGGCACTGATTGACCGGCTGCGCACGGAGCGGAACATCTGGCAGCAGGCTCGCGGCAGCACTTGAGACCGGACCGACTCGTGGCGACGCGCCGGTCGGCATTTGCCAGACCTGCCGCATCGGAGGTTTCCGGCGGCTACGGTGACGCCGACGCGGACCACAACGACTGGAGGGGGATGGCATGCCGGTCAGCGCGAACCTCGACACCGTGCGGGACAAGGAGTGGGAGAACAAGAGCCTGGAGGAGGTCATCAAGGCGCCGGTGAGCGCCCTGGCCGGGGTCTCCGAGGGGGACGCGACCGCACTGCAGCAGGCGTTCCACGTCAAGACCGTCGGCGACCTGGGCCGGAACAAGTACTTCCGGGCCGCCCAGGCGCTGGCGCTGCTCGCCGAGTCCACCGGAAAGAAGTAGCCGGCTCGGCCATCAGGACGGCCACGCCGGTTCCGGTCGCCAGCTCAGCTCGGTCGGCCGGCGCCCTCGTCGGTGCCGTCTCCGGCGATCGCCTCGATGGCCAACCGCAGCCGGTTGGAGGTCTGCGTGCGCGGTGATGACAACGCCCTGTGGCACATCTGGCAGACCGCACCCGGCGGCGGCTGATCGGGGTGGGCGTCTCAAGGCGGGAACATTCCCAAGCTGTAGAGCCGAGCCCGGTGGTGGATATTGTTCGGCAGAACCCGGAGTGATCTGAATCCCTATGGAGGCTAGCCCGTCAAGGGGTCGGCGGAGGGGCGCTGGCACGGCCCGGCCCCGCACGCGTCAAGAGCGATTCGCGTCCGTGCGGGACCGGCTGCGCCGGCCCTTTGACCCGCGGGTCCCTGCCGGTCCTGGGCACGAGGAAGCGGCGGGCAGGGCGGTGCCCTGCCCGCGGTGCACGCCCCGCCGCCTCGGCCGGGTGGGTGGCTACTTCCAGGCGGCCACCGGGGATGGGTTTGACCGGGTCGCGGGACCCGTCCTGACCTGTCGGCACGGAGCTCGCGCGATCGAGAAGTCGGCCGGAGGTCAGCAGATGACCAGCCCCACCATTCGCCAGATCGAGCCCGACGACTGGGCTCGGTTAGCGCGATTCTGGCCGCGACTGTCGGAGGAGACCATCTACCGGCGGTTCCTCGCCCCGCAACGGCGGCTGCCCGACGACCTGGTGCACCGACTCGTCGAGGTCGACCACAAGCTTCGGGACGCCCTGGTGGCCATCGTCGATGACGAGATCATCGGCGTCGCCCGCTATGACTGCTCGACCGCGGAGCCGGCCAGCGCGGAGTTCGCGCTGGTGGTGGAGGACGGCTGGCAGGGGCGTGGCGTCGGTAGCCGCCTCCTCGACGAGATCATCATCCTCACCGTGCGGTGCGGGGTGCACACCCTCACTGCCAGCGTGCTGACCGAGAACACTCAGATGCTGGCCATGCTGCGGAACCGCGCGCCGTTGATCCGGCTGCGCCTGGACACCCCCGGCGTCTACACCGTGGAGATGCCTCTGGACCCGGTATGACTATCCGCCTAGCCCCGCCACCTCCTCGCCGGCGTAGCCCGGAAAGGCGTCTTCGCTATGCGGCCCGGTACTCCCGCAGCTGTCCCCAGGGGCAAGGTGCTGTCAGGTGAGCCGTCTCAGCGGTCGGTTCGGTGTCGTTGTGCCGTTGGTGCTTGTTGCTGGTGGTCCGGTCCGGCGCCAAGCCCTCAACTCGGTGTCGGCGGTCCCGGGCTGCGCACGACAGCGCAGCGGACCCGAACCCGACCAGCGCGACCCATTCGCCGTCCAGGACCGCGACGTAGCGCAGCACCTGCCCGGTCAGCCGATGCCCGACTCAGTGATGAGCGTCCAGCTCAGCGTTGAAGGGGTGCCGTTAAGGAGCGTGGCACCAACCGACAAGCAGCAGCGAGGCTCTCATCGAGGGCTCGGGGCGACTATGAGGTCCCCCTGTCGGATGTCGGCGACGCCGATCGCTCAGGGCGAGCCGTCTGGTCATGTTCAGCTTCACCTCTCCGTACGGCAGGATGTGGCTCCAGAACAGAGGCGTCAGCCCGCGCGCTTGTCCGCGGCGGTAAGCACGGCCGCCCAGTCCGGCTCGGCCAGCACGTCCTGAACCATGAGGGTGTTCACGTAAACCATCGCTGCCTGCACGATGTGCAGCGCCAGCATGCCGAGTCTCCGAGGCGCAGGACACCCAGCTGCAGCGCGACGCGCTGGGCGAAGCCGGGTGCGTCAAGTTCTTCGAGGACAAGATCTCCAGCCGCAAAGGCCGACCGGCCGGGACTGGCCGCGGCCCTGGAGTACCTCCGCCGCGGCGACACCCTCGTGGTGTGGAAGCTCGACCGCCTCGGCCGGTCGGTCAAGGAAGTCCTGACCATCGCCGACGAACCGTACTAGCACGGGATCGGCCTGCGCATCCTGACCGGCACGCTCGCCGGCACGTACACCCCGACCGGCGAGGGCAAGTTCTTCTTCACCGTCATGGTCGCGTTCGCCGAGCTGGAACGCGACATGATCCACCAGCGCACGATGGCCGGGCTCGCCGCGGCGCGTGCTCAAGGCCGCGTCGGCGGCCGGCCCAGCGTCATGGACGCCGACAGGCTCGTCGCCGCGACAGCACGCCTGGCCCGAGGCGAGAGCCCCGCCCAGATCGCCAAGGCGCTCGGGGTGTCCCGGGCGACGCTCTACCGGCACACCGACGTCGTCACAGCACGCGGGCAGAGCTGAGTGCCAGCCCTGGAAGCCACTGGCGTTGTCTTTGCACTGGTTGGACCATCTACCCCCAGCTGACGTAGAAGCCGAGCTGGCCGGCGTACTCCCGTTGGAACCGGCCGATCTTCCAGCTCCACGACGACGAAACGGGACTGCGCCCAGTTGAAGAAGGGCAGGTCGATGGCGAACTCGTCGCCGTCGACGTCGAATCGGTACTGCCGGCCGACGAAGGCGAAGCTGTGGCCGAGCTCGAGCAGGAAGTCGTGCAGCCGGTCGACCAGCGCCTTTTCCAGGTCGCGCTCGGCGACCGGGCCGGTGAGGTCGAGGAAGTCCAGGACGTAGGGGTCGCGGGTCAGCTGCTGGGCGAGCTCGGAGTCGGCGGCGGGCAGTTGGGCGGTGAAGTTCGACGGGGCGGTGCCGGCCCGGGGCTGCAGCTGGCTCATGATCTGGTTGAGCAGCACGTTGCGGGACCAGCCGTACTCGACCGCGGCGGCGGCGTACCAGTCCCGCTCGCGCTGGCCGTCGAGCTTGTCGAGCAAGACGGTGACGTGGCCCCAGGGCAATTGCGCAACAGGCTGTTGCGTGAACGACGTTGCGGCGGCCGAGAACCGACCAGTGACCGATTCGTCAGGAGCTGTCAGCGACGAGCGCTGACCAGCGGGGCAGGATGCCCTTGCCACGCCGAGCGGGGAAGCCGGGGAAGGCCGGGTGAGCCAAGGGGCTCACGGCATCGAAGACCGTCGCTCACCAGATGACCTCGACCAGGCCGGCGGCAGTGATCCGGCCGTCCTTGGTCACGAGCGGTACGCCAAGCGCCCGAGCTGTGGCTGACAGATTCCGTGGCGGTGATGAGGCGGTCCCACGGATCACGCAGCAGCGGGAGGGGGATCGCCTCGAAGGCCGCTGTCACGCTGGTGTCGATCGGTATGGCGTCGAGCGGAGAGGTCGGGTCGGCGAGCAGCTCGGTGATCGCCGTGAGCTGTTCGGGACTGACGGCCCGAGTGGTTTGGGTGACGTACCAAAGGTCGATCAGTGTGGCGACCGAAACGGCGATGCCTTCGTCCGCCTCGGCGGAGGCAAGCGCCGTCAATGCTGGAGTCGAAAGACGGCCCGCGTCGGTCCCGGAGAGGTACCAGACGAGGGCGTGAGAATCGGCGACGACTCTCACAACGCCGACGTCGAGGGGTCCCAGCGACCGCCTGGACCGTAGCGTGCCTCGTGGTCCCGGGTGGCTACTTCGCTCGCCGCCTCGAAGTCTTCCCAGCTCGGATCGGGCCCCAGATGCGCCAGCGATCCCCGCAAGCTGCGCCGGCGGGTGGGCGACGACGGGGTGTCGACAGGGACGACGGACAGGTGCGCACCCGGGGCGACGCCGAGGCGGGCGAGCTGATGGGCGTCAACGACGCCTGAGCCGTCCGCAGCAACCACCATGTCGAGTGGTTCGGAGTGCTGCTCGGGCGAACTCATGATCGAAGTGTACGACGCTCGCCGCCGGACGATGCAGGTTCCGTCGGTCGTCGGGCGGCCTATCGGACGCGTCGTACTCCATGCACGCGCCCGCCGCCTGCAGGAGCGTGCAGTCAGGCTGCCAGCGGGGCGCCCTTGAACACTTCGCGGGTGTGCCAGGCGACGTGGACCAGGCCCGGCAGCACCGTGCCGGGGCGCGGATGCAGCTCGTGGCCGTGCAGGCCGTAGGCCCGGCCGGCGGTGCGGGCACTGAACGTGGCGGACACCAGCACGCGGAACGCCGCATCCAGGCCCAGCACCCCCAGGTCGAACAGCTTGTGGTGCAGCACGCACAGCGCCAGCCCGTTGTCCAGATCGTCGGGCCCGTCGAAGGCGAACCACCGCACATGGGCGGCGTCCAGGCCGACCGACGGGCATGCGATCAACGACGCCAGCTGCACCATGAGGCGGGTCCTGGTGTTCAGGCTGCCGTACCGGAGAACCTCGTCGAAGGCGAAGTTGTCGAAGTACTCGGTGAGTTCGGGGTCGGTGATCTTCAGGGTTGACCCGTGAGCGGGGAAGAGCTCGCCATGATTCTTCCGGGCTGCTTCGCTGATGGCCATCGTTGATCTCCTCGCGGTGGCAGTAGATCGCGGCGTTGTGCATGGAGCAGCACCGTGATGGCGCGACGGCTTTTCCGTCCGGCGCAGGCTGCCCGGAGTGGTCGTGCCGCGGAGGATGGTGACACTCCACGTGTGTCACTGGCCGGGTGGGTAGTCAGTTGACGCGGCGAGCTCCGTCTGCGCCTCGAAGCCGGCGATCCGGTCGCGAAGCACCTTGAGGGTGTTCTTGAGCGCGTCGGATCCCAGGATCATGCGCAGCGGCGCGGGTTCCTGGTCGACGCTCGAGATGATCGCGGCCGCCATCCGGGCGGGGTCACCGGGGGCGAGCCCGTTCGCCTGGTCGAGGATCCGCAGCGGCCCCCGGGCAGGCGTGTCGTCGTAGACCGGCATCTGCTCGGCGACCTGCGCGCTGCCGAAGCGGAACTGCGTGCGAGCGCCCCCGGGCTCAACGATTGTCATCCCGATGCCGAAGGGTGCGACCTCCTGGGCGACCGATTCGACGAAGCCCTCGATGCCCCACTTCACCCGCCTAAGGCACAGCTGGTACGGCGTGTCGCGGCCCGCGGCGATGCCGACAGCGGGTGAAGCGGGCCGCCGAGGTTGGCTTCACCCGGCTACGGCATTGCACCGAGCCGCCACCCGGGCGTAGGGCTAGGCCAGGTTAGGCCAGGGCTAGCTAGGCGGGCTAGGCGAGTCCGGGATAGGCGCATCCGGCTCCAGTTCCACCTGAACCCGGTACACCCCCGAGCCCTGCACCGTCAGCTGGGTGCAGCCCAGTCGGCGCAGCATCGCCAGAGCCGCCGGGTTGTCGGCCGCCGCCTCGGTATCCAGCCGGGTCACACCGACCGGCCGCAGCGGCATCAGCACCCGCAGCATCGCGGTGGCCACGCCGCGACCTTGCCAGTCATCCGTGACGCTGACGGCGATGTCCGCGATGGTCGGGTCGTGCGGGTACCGGATCAGCCGGGCAACTCCGACCGGGTGGTCCGGCTGGTCAGCTGGCGCGAGCACCACCACCACGTGGTCGCGGCCATCGACCTCGTCGACCAGCCGGTGCAGCATGCCCTCGGTCAGCGTTGGGACGACGGTGAGGAACCGGTGGTACCGCGACGCCGCAGAGAACTGCTCGAACCCGGCCAACAGCAGGTCGCGGTCACCGGGCGCTCCGCCGGCCCGAACCACGGCGGGAGTGCCGTCGCGCAGCACTGCCGCAACCGGGAGCCTGGCGAGCGGCGGCAGAGCGGGGGGGACAGCGTCCACGCCGCCCATAGTCCTCCGGCCCGGCGGTGTGAGGATGCAGCAGCCGGCTACGACGTCGTGATCGACGGTGTGCCAAGGGTGGCGGTCGGGCTGCGCAGGCTTTCCGTCCCGTCCACCCAGATCGCGACCCCCGGGCTTGGGCTGTGCGAGGTGCCGACTCGGACCACAACTTGCCTGCCCGTCGCGTCGACCGCCGCGATCACCGCGGTGTCCCCGTCCGGACTGATCCCCATCGCGATGATCTTGGCATCAGTGCGGCCGAGGCCAGCTCCGCGCAGAGTCAGGTGACCGTGCTCACCGTCCCAAGACCCATCCAAGAAGTCCCCCGGCTCGTCTGGGCCGCCGAACCCGGCATCCCTGACCCGACCGGCGTCGGTCGCCACGGTGAGTACGGCGGTGGCCTGCCCGGCGTACTTCGGGTCGTCGAGGCTCGCCGTCACGACATCCGACCCAACCGGCAGCGGCTCGGTCGGCGTGATCGTGGCGACGCCGACCTTGTCGGTGACCGCTCGGTAGGTCCTACCAGCGGCGCGGATGACCACTGCCCGATCGGCCACTGGCGACGGCTCTGCATCGGAATCCGCACCCACTACGGCCGCCACCGTCACCCGCACGGTGCTGAACCCGAAGTGTGACTCGGTTGTCCCGGTCAACGTCACCGCCGCACCGCGCTTGGCCACGGGGACGACGGGGGTCGGGCTTGCCGACGGCGTGGGGCACGGCGTCGCGGTGGGGACCGGCGTCGGTGTCGGCGTCAGCGTCGATGTCGGCGTGGCAGTCGGCGTCGGCGTCGGCGTCGGCGTCGGCGTCGGCGGCGGTGTCGGGCTCGGCGTGGCAGTCGGACTCGGGGTCGGCGTCGCAGTCGGCGGCGGCGTGGAGCACGGCGTCGCCGTCGGGGTGGGGCTCGGCGTCGGGGTGGGGCTCGGCGTCGAGCTCGGGCTCGGCGTCGGGCTCGGGCTCGGCGTCGGGGTGGGGCTCGGGCTCGGGCTCGGCGTCGAGCTCGCCGTCGGCGTTGGGCTCGCCGTCGTCGGAGGCGGCTCGGTCCGCGCCGGAGTAGTCGGCAGCGGGTCGGTCACCTCGGGGCGCCAGGTCGGCGCCGGGGCGGCAACGGCAGCCGCGGCCGGCACCGATGCGCGCGGGAGCGCCAGCCACCAGCCGGCGGCCGGCGGCGCAACCGTGGGCAGCACGGGCAGCGGGGCCGTCGGCACCGCCGCGGGGCCGGCCGCGTCGTAGGCGGATATCCAAGCCAAGACAACCGCGACGTAGGCGTCGGAGGGGTTGTAGGCGTGGATGGCGGCAGCCAGCTGCCGCGGGTCGGCAAGGTCGCGGCCGCCGCTGCACAGGTAGCGTCCCGCCGCCACCGTGGCGTCCACGATGTTGTTCGGGTCGCCCTTGGGCGCTACGCCCATCCATGTGCCCGGGATGAACTGCATAGGTCCAACCGCCCGGTCCCACACCGGGTCGCCGTCGAGTCGTCCCCGGTCGGTGTCCGGGATAGCAGCGTTGCCGCCGGTGCCGTCCAACACCGGACCGAGAATCGCCGGCAGGATAGTGCCCGCCGCGGTGATGCCGGCACCGTCGCGGCCGTGGTTGGACTCCACCTTGCCGATACCCGCGAGCACCGTCCAGCGGAGCAGACATCCCGGGTTGGTCACGGCCAGCTGCGCCACGGCGCCTTGGTAGGCGCCCAGGACGACGGGAGGTATGCCGGCGCCCGCGAGTCCGGCCAGTCGGGTCGGGTCTAACAGGGCTGGTCCGGCGCCGTCCGCCCCGACGCCACTGCGGGCCGCCGATGTGGCCGGCGGCAGCGGCAGGTCGAGATCACCAGGGCCGCGAGACAGCACTGTGTGCGCCAGTGCAGGTCCCGTGGACCGCAGGCCAGCAAGACCGGCGCCCCAACCTGGCGCGGTCTGACGCAGCGCCATGGACGCCATCGCGCCAGCTGGAGCGGGGCCGACCAGGAGCGGCAGCCCGACCACCAGCGGGGCTGCCGCCACTGCCCATCGAGCGGACGGACGAGAGTCCGGCCACAGCCGACGGCGCTGCGGCCACCGACGGCGCTGCGCCCGCAGCAACCGGCTCACGCTGGATCCGCAATGGCGGGGAGTCGCCTCTCGACGGATGTTGAACCACAACTGCGTAGAGTTGCGGAGATATTACCTATAGTACGCAATCGAGTGCCATCCCGCCTAGCCGAGCGCCAATCCGCAACCACACCATCCATTCTGGCGACCTCTTCGCCGACTGCAACCGGTGAATCGCTGTGGCCGCCCTCAGTGCTGGGACTGGGCCGCGCTCCCCAGGTCGGCGAGCGACAGCTGTCGCGCCGGCGGCCCGGCGATCACGACCTCGGAGCTGATGCGGAGATCCGGGCCGACGTGCAGCAGCTCGCCCGGGGCGAGCAACCGCCAGCCCGGCGAATCGTCCATCTGTTCACTGGCGGCGACCACTGCGGGGGTGCTGGCGAGGTCACCGGCCTGCACTCGCAGCGTGCCGGACGGGGAGCGGGCGCCGCTGCCCGCCGTACCCAGGTGACGATCGCCGGCGTGGTCCAGCACGTACAGCTCATGAGTGGCCGGATAGCGCAGTGCCCACAACCCGTCGAACGTGATCAGAACGATGTTCAGTGCGTAGAGCGGCAGCTCGTCCGCAACCCACCGGGCGGCCTCGGTGATGCCCGCGGTGACGTCACCGCCCCGGTCGGAGATCCGGGCCGTGATCAGGGCGAAGACCCGCTCGGAGTCGGTGTCGCCGCCCACCAGGTCGCGGGCGCTGCCAAGCTCGGCCTCCAGCCGTGGCAGGTCACCCACCACCCCGTTGTGCGCGAACAGCCGCCCGGCCTGGAGAAACGGGTGCGTGTTGCGCCCCGCCACGGCGCCCGTGGAGGCATAGCGGATGTGCGCCACGAACGTGCGCGAAGTCAGCTCGCGCGCCTCGACGGCGAAGGCTTCGTCGGCGTACGCCGGAAGTGCCTGCTTGTCGACCCGCGGTCGGCCGTCGGGGTCGAAGCTGCCGAGCCCGGTGCCGTCGGGGTCCCGGTGGCTCTGCGCTCGCAGGCTGTCCGCGGCCTCCAGCAGCCAGAAGGTCGCGCGCACCGGTGTGGGACCACCGGTCATCCCGAACAACCGACACATCGCAGTGCCGCCTCAGCAGACGCCGCGGGTCTTGGCCGCGTGCACCGGCGCCGCCCGCTGCCGCGGCGGCGCATCGTCGAGGTCGGCCACGACCCCGCGTAGGTCGCGCACCAGCGCGTCGGCCATGTCGCGGGACAGACCCTCCCGGACGACTACCCGTAGCACGGCGATGTCCTGGGCGTCGGCCGCCAAGGTGTACGCCGGGACGATCCATCCTCGCTGCCGCAGCCGCTTGGAGATGTCGAAGACCGTGTAGCCCGGCTCGCCGTGCAGCCGGAGGCAGACCACCGGCAAGCCGACTCCGCCGCCGACGAGCTCGAAGTGGCCGTCTTCGACCCCGCTGTCGACCAAGGCCTGGGTCAGGTAACCGGCGACGCGGTGCAGACCGAGCATCACGTCGGTGTAGCCGCTGCGACCCAGCCGCAGGAAGTTGTAGTACTGAGCGATCACCTGACCGGCGCCCTTGGAGAAGTTCAGACTGAACGTCGGCTCGTCGCCGCCCAGATAGTTGACGTGGAAGACCAGCTCGGGCGGTACGTCGGCCGGCTCCCGCCACAGCGCCCAACCGATCCCGGGGTAGACCAGCCCGTACTTGTGCCCGCTGACGTTGATGGAGCGCACCAGCGGCAGCCGGAAGTCCCAACGCAGCTCGGGCTCGGTGAACGGCGCCACGAAACCGCCGCTGGCCGCGTCCACATGGATGGGCAAGTGCTGGCCGGTGGTGGCCTCGCGCGCCGCCAGCGCGTCGTTGAGCTGCTCGACCGGCTCGTACTCCCCGGTGTAGGTGCTGCCCAGGATGGCGACGACCCCGATGGTGTTCTCGTCGACCAGCGCCAACGCCTCGGGTACGCCGAGGACGTAGCGGGTCGCGGTCAGCGGCACGTAGCGCGGCTCGACGTCGAAGTAGCGGGCGAACTTCTCCCAGACCACCTGGACGTTGGCGCCCATCACGATGTTCGGCCGGTCCGTCGGCTTGCCGGCCGCGGCCTGCCGGGCGCGCCAGCGCCACTTCATCGCCAGGCCGGCGAGCTGGATCGCCTCGGACGAGCCCACGGTCCCCGTCCCGGTGGGCTGGCTCCCTTTCGGGGCGTGGAAGAGCTCCGCCAGCATCGCCACGCACCGGTTCTGGATGACAGTGGTCTGCGGGTACTCGTCCTGGTCGATGTAGTTCTTGGCCAGCGTGGCGGTCATCAGCTCGGCCGCCTCAGGCTCCATCCAGGTGGTCACGAAGGTCGCCAGGTTGAGCTCCGGGTTGCCGTCCAGGGTCATCTCGTCCCGGATCAGCTGCGCGGCCACCCGCGGCGGCATGCCGCGTTCGGGCAGGGCGTGCGCCGGTGCCGGCGCGTCCATGTACCGGCTGCCGTACGTCGGCGCCAGGACGTCGTCGTCCCCGAGGTCCCGGCCGGGCTGCGAGATCGGCATGGCTGGCATTCTGCTCGCGGCTAGCCGTCAGTGGCGCGGCGACGTCGGGCCACCTTCGCCAGAGCCACCCCGGCGGCGTCGGGCCACCTCCGCCAGAGCCACCCCGGCGGCGATGCCGGCGTTGAGTGACTCGCTGCCGGCCGCCATGGGAATCCGCACCGTCAAGTCACAGGTCTCGCCCACCAGCCGGGATAGCCCCTTGTCCTCCGAACCGACCACGAGCACCAGCGGGTCCGCGGCCAGCTCCAGGTCGTCGAGGGACACCTCGCCATCGGCGGCCAGTCCGACCACGAACAACCCGGCCGACCGGTACGCCGTGAGCGCGCGCACCAGGTTGGGCACCCGCGCTACCGGCAGCCGGGCCGCCGCCCCGGCGCTGGCCTTCCAGGCCGCGGCGGTCATCGCCGCCGAGCGCCGTTCCGGCACCAGCACACCGGCGGCGCCGAACGCGGCGGCCGAGCGGACGATCGCGCCGAGGTTGCGGGGGTCGGTGACGCCGTCCAGGGCGACGAACAGCGCAGCCGCGCCGGCGTCCAGCGCCCGGGCGAGCAGGTCGGCTGGATCGGCGTAGGCGTACGGCGGGACCTGGAGCGCCAGACCCTGGTGCAGCGCACCCTGCGTCATCCGGTCCAGGTGCACCCGGGTCACTTCGAGCAGCGCGATGCCGCGCTTGCCGGCGACCGCGACCGCTTCGCTGACCCGCTCGTCGCTGTCCAGCCCGGCGGCGACGTACAGCGCCGTCGCCGGCACCTTGGCCCGCAGCGCCTCGACCACCGCGTTGCGGCCGGCCACGGTCTCTGCGCTCCCGGGGCCTGGCCGACCACCGGGTCGGCCTGCAGGTCGGCTCTCGGCCCCCTGTCGGCCTTGCCGGGAGGTGCGCTCACCGCGGGCCCGAGACGCGCGGTCCACCGGCCCCCCGGCGCGCCTAGCCGGCCCAGCGCCTCGCCGCTCGGCCGGGTGACCGGTGCGCTGCTCCGCCGGCGGCGTGGCCCCGCGGGCTTCCAGGCTTCGGCGACGCTGCCCGCCCGAACCGGCGGCCGCGCCCTTGCGATGCGACCCGGTCTTGGCGGCCCGACCGCCCTGACCACCCCGGGCAACGCTGCTCCCGCCGCGGGACGAACGGTCCGCACCGGTGCCGGTCCGACCCCGGCCCTTGCCCGTCCCGCCGCCGACCCGGCCCGACGTGCCCTCGCCGCCGCTGGCCATCACCGCATCCGCGTGCGCCGTCGGCCGCCGGCCGCCGGCGCTCAACGCGCCGTACGCGGTCCGGCTTCGGGACCGGCACCCGGGTCCGAGCTCGAGGACGCGGCTTCGGGTGGGGTAGAATCGCTCGCCTCCTTGGCGATCAACCCTTCGGCGCTCAGCGCGGCCCGGCTCGCCGTCGTCGGGTCGTCGGCGGGCTCGCCGGTCTGTTCATCGGTTGGCTGGTCGCTCATGACACGCTCCCGTAATCGACTTGATCGGCCTGCCAGCGGACCTACCCGGTCCACCACTGTGCTACCTAACCTGCGCGGAATCTCGGCGAAAGACCAGCGCGGTCGCGATCGCGGCCAGTCCCTCGCCGCGACCGGTCAACCCAAGTCCGTCGGTCGTGGTCGCACTGACCGACACCGGGGCCCCGGCGGCGGCACCCAGTGCCGCCTCGGCCGCCGCGCGACGGGGACCTAGCCGGGGTAAGTTGCCCACCACCTGCACGGCCACGTTGCCGACCCCCCAACCGGCGGCCGCCAGCCGACGCGCCGTCTCGGCCAACAGCGCCGAGCCGGCGGCACCGGCCCACCGTGGTTCTGCGGTACCGAAATGGCTGCCAAGGTCACCGAGCCCGGCAGCGGACAGCAGCGCGTCGCAGGCGGCATGGGCGGCCACGTCGCCGTCGGAGTGCCCGGCCAGACCCGGCTCCTCGGGCCAGAGCAGGCCAGCCACCCAGCACGGCCGGCTGGCCGCCAACGGGTGCACGTCCACCCCGACCCCCACCCGCGGCCACCCGGGCACCTGGTCAGGGTGCATGCCGGGCCCAGCGTCGCGCCAGCAGCGCCTCAGCAAAGACCACGTCGATCGGTCGGGTCACCTTCAGGCCCTCCGGATGCCCCGGTACGACGTGCACAGCCACACCGATGCGCTCCACCAGCCCGGCGTCGTCGGTCAGCGTGGGATCGGCTGGCGGCGCGGCTGCATGCGCGTCCGCGAGCAACTGACGACGGAAGCCCTGCGGAGTCTGGACCGCACGCAGCTGCTCCCGGGGAAGGGTTTCGAGCACCCGCCCAGCCTCGTCCACCCGCTTGATGGTGTCGGCCACCGGCAGCGCCGGGACTACCGCGTCGTACCCGTCGCGAACCGCCTGAACGACCGCATCGGCAAGCTCACTGGGGGCCAACGGACGGGCCGCGTCGTGCACGAGCACGATCTCGACCTCCGGCGGCAGCGCGGCCAGAGCCCGGCGGACCGACTCCTGCCGGGTCGCGCCGCCGGAGACGATCACTACCTCGGTGCCGATGTCGTACGCCGACAGCAGTGCCTGCACCTCGGCCCGGTCGTCCGGAGGGGCGGCCACCACCACGACGTCCACGCCGCGGGCCTCGGCCAGCGCCCGGACGGCGAGCACCAGCATCGGTACGCCGCCCAGCGGGCGCAGCGCCTTGGCCGGGCCCAGGCCTAACCGCTCCCCACGGCCGGCGGCCGGCACGACTCCGGCCGTCCGGGCAGGTGCCGGCCGATTCACCCGGAGCGCCGGCGGTGGGGGACGTCCGCCGGGGTGGCCCGCTGACTGATGGGCCGATTCGACGCCGGCATGCTCGGTGCAACGCCGGGCGGTCGCGGCGGTGGGACACCGAAGCCCTCAGCTGCCGGACGGGCGAAGACGAGGCGTCCGTTGGCCGTCGTCAGCACGCTGGTGACCCGGATTCGCAGCTCGGCGCCCAGATGCGCCCGCGCTCGTTCGGCAACGACCATCGTCCCGTCGTCGAGGTAGCCAACCGCCTGGCCCGGCTCCTTGCCGGGCTTTACCAACAGCACGTACACCTCGTCGCCGGCGGTCACGGCCGGCCGTAACGCCAGCGCCAGCGCGTGCAGGTTGAGGACCTGGACGCCGGCCAGTGCGGCGGCGCGCGCTAGGTTGGTGTCGAGAGTAAGCAGGGCCGCTTGGGCGTCGAGGCACAACCGGACCAGCTTGGCATCCACCTCCGCGACGCCGGGCACCTCGTCGTCGATCACCACTACGTCGATACCTGGTTCCCGACGCAGCGTTTCCAGTACCTCGAGTCCACGGCGGCCGCGCGCTCGACGCAGGTCGTCGCCGGCGTCGGCGAGGCCCTGCAGCTCGCCCAGCACCGGGGTAGTGATCAGCATGGTGCCGTGCAGGAAACCGGCGCGGACGACGTCGATCACGCGGCCGTCGATGGCCACCGAGGAGTCGACGACGCGCGGCAGCGCTGCGGCCGACAACCGGCGGGGGGCTCGCCCGGCCTGGGCGCCGAACATGGCCAGCATTCCGTCGCGCTTGCTGGACCCGACGGCGTACCCCACGAACGCAAAGATCACGACGATGAAGGCGAACAGCGGGACGGAGAGGAACGGCTGCGGGATGAGGAACACCGGCCAGGCGGCGCCGGCGCCGACCAGAACGCCGATCACCAGTCCGATGGCGCCGGCCACGAGGGACTCCGCAGAGGTCTCCCGCAGCGCCAGCTGCGCGCGGTCGGCGGCGGAGACGGTGGAGCGGCCGAGAACACCGCCCAGGACATAGCCCAGGCCTGAGCCGACGATGACGCCGATGGCAACACCGTTGAAAGGTCCGAGCAGCTCCCGACCGCTACCGATCGCCTGGGCGACCTCGTAGCCGATGCCTGCCAGGAAGATCACGACGAGCAGCCGAAGGAACTCGACCATGCCCGGCGGTACCCGAGCCGAACGGGCGGTGCCGCTCACGTGTCTCCCTCGGAGGCGTCGGCCCGCAATGCCGGAACCCACGGCCCAAGGCTAACGCCGAACGCCCGGCTCACCCGTCCGAGTGAGGCAGCGGCGGCGCGAGTGGTGACTAGGAGGCCAGAACCTCGTCGAGGACGGCCTCGGCCTTGTCCTCGTTCGTGCCCTCGGCCAGCGCCAGCTCGCTGACCAGAATCTGCCGGGCCTTGGCCAGCATCCGCTTCTCGCCGGCAGACAGACCGCGCTCGCGGTCACGCCGCCACAGATCCCGCACCACCTCGGCGACCTTGTTGACGTCACCGGAAGCAAGCTTCTCGAGATTGGCCTTGTAGCGTCGAGACCAATTGGTCGGCTCCTCGGTGTGCGGCGCGCGCAGCACCTCGAACACGCGGTCGAGCCCTTCTTGGCCGACAACGTCGCGAACGCCCACGAACTCCGCGTTGTCCGCGGGCACCCGAACGGTGAGATCGCCCTGCGCCACCTTGAGAACCAGGTAGAGCCGATCCTCGCCCTTGATGACTCGAGTTTCCAGGGCTTCGATCAGGGCGGCCCCATGGTGGGGGTAGACGACGGTTTCGCCGACCTCGAAAATCATATGTCACGTACCCCTTTCGTGACCTCCAGATTAGCACGCCAGCAGCCGCCGTCGGGGGCACTTTGGCGTCGTTTTCCCAGGTCAGGGGCTTGACAGCGAGCCGGATGCCGTGCATGGGGCGGTCGTGGGGGCGGCCCGGTCGGCGTCGTCCCGACCCGCCACGCAGCTATCGGACCCTTCCCTGGGCACCGAGATGGAGCCCGAGTCTGGCGCCGGCGTCCGCCGTGCGTCATGGTGGACGGCGAACGGTGGGAGGTGAGTGATGCTCGGGGACCCGGAGCCGCCCTCGGACCGGTACGCCGACCTACCACCGGTCGCTGTCGACGTGCCCGATGACGCCCGCGAGCTGGCCCGCGACCTGCAGGCTCTGCAGCGCGAGCGACGCTCGGCCCGCCGCCGGACATGGGTGCAGCGCCACCTGCCGGGCCGGCGTTGGCACCGGTACGGCATCTCCGCGCCGCTGGTCGTGACCGCGCTGCTGTTCGTGGCCTTGGGCACCACGCTGCTGGCCGTCCTGGCCTCCGGTCGGCCCGCGCGGCCGACGCCGCGCCCGTTGGCCAGCCAGGTGCCGGTGGCGCCGGGCACCGAGGGCGGCCTGCTGCCCGCCGTACCGCTGCGGTTCGTCGACGGTCCGCGGGACACCCGAGCCGTGCGTCCGGCGGTGTTTGTGCTGCTGCCGGCCGACTGTTACTGCCAAGCGCAGGTCCGGACGGCGGTCGGCGCCGCGCAGGAGTTCGCGCTGCCCGCGATCCTGGTAACCGGGCCGGCGGACGCGGCCCGGGCCGGCACGCTGCTCGCCCCGCTACCCGGCCCGGCGACCGTTGCGGTGGATGACGATCAGCGGCTGGCCACGACGTACGCCGCGTCTGGGGTCACCATGCTGCTGGTGCGCCCAGACGGCCTGGTGGTGCATGTGGTGCGCGACGTCGCGGTCAACCAGCGGTTGGAGCCGCTGGTGCAGGATGTTACGCCGACGGACCGTACGTAGCGCCCCGAATAGGAACCGGTTCACCCGGTTCGACGAACAGCAACGTCCCCCGGACCAGCGGCCGGGACTGACGCCGGCTCGGTCAGCCGGCGGGCGTGGGGGCGATGACGGCCCGTCCCTCCAACTTGCCGGCCTGTATCTGGCGATAAGCGTCCATGGCTTCGGTCAGCGGGAAGGTGGTGATGCGCGGGCGGAGCCGTCCACTGGCGCCCAGAATCAGCACCTCCTCCAGCTCCGGCCAAGAGCCCCAGTAGGTCGTTTGGATGCTCAGCTCGTAGGGCACCGAGAAGAACGACACCGGCAACGTCCCGCCACCGATGCCCACGATGGTCAAGTCGCCGAGTGGGCGAGCGACGGCGGCTCCGAGGGCCAGCGTCGAGTCCACCCCGACAAAGTCCACAACTACGTCCGCCCTGCGCCCACCGGTCGCGTCCCGCACCCGCGTGGCAGCATCGTCGGCTGCGGCCACTGTCACGTCCGCACCGCATTCCTCGGCCAGGGCCAGCGCCTCCGCTCGGGTGTCCACCGCGATCACTGTGGCCGCCGTCGTGGCCTTGAGTATCTGCACACCCAGATGGCCGAGGCCGCCGACGCCGATCACCACCGCCGACGTCCCGGGCGCGAGCTTGGGCCAGGAGCGGCGGACTGCATGGTACGGCGTCAAGCCGGCGTCGGTCAGCGGCGCCGCGAGCACCGGGTCCAAGGCCGCCGGCAGCGGGACGAGGTGGCGCTGGTCGGGCACGAGGAGGTACTCGGCCAAGCCACCGTCGACCCCCAGTCCGCCACCGCCGCCTGGCGCTGGAGCAGCGGCGGGGTTCTCGGAGTAGGTGTCCACCCCGAGTCGACACCGAGCGCAGTGGCCGCACCCCCAGCATCCGTAGACGGCGACTGGCTGGCCGACCTCCAAACCGGTGACGTCGGCGCCGAGGGCGGAGACCCACCCGGCGTTCTCGTGCCCCAAGGTGAACGGCGGATCCCACGGCAGCTGGCCGGCCTCGAAGTCGTGCATCAAGTGCAGGTCGGAGTGGCAGGCGCCGGCCCCACCGACCTTGATCACTACCTGACCGCGGCCCGGCTCTGGCATCGGCACCTCGGTCAGACGCCACCGACGACCATTACCGCCTTGTTCCCGGCCACGGCCGTTGCCTGCTCGACCGCTGACTCGACGCCGTCGGTCACGAAGGTGAAGGTCAGGCGTTCGTCCTGCTTGGGTGTGACCTGTGGTGGTTCGTGGGTCAACACGAACAGGGGCACCTGGAACTCGTATTGGCCGACGTACCAGTCCGGGTCCTCGGCCATCTCGAACGTCCTCTTCCCCATGAGAACGGCACCGGTTTCCTCGATCATGGCGTTCATGTAGGGGGTGCCCCGCAGGGCCGCAAGATCGGGGTAGAGGCGGCCCGCGCTGCCGTCCTGGTCTGCGACGAAGCCGTCCAAGGAAGAGGTCATCCCCGCGTCGTCGTTTGACCTTGGTCTTGCGGGACGGCCTGATGATCAGGCTTCCGGGCAACTCGCGACAATCACGCTCACGTGCATCTCCGGCAGATTATGGTCGGGCTGGAGTGGCTCGCCGTCACGGGGTGGGTTCGCAGCGGGTGGGAGGCCGAGGCGAGGCGAATGCGGGACCCGACCGGCCGGCACAACACGTCCAGCACGGGGCCGACGGCTGCGGCGCAAGCGATCGCGGCCGGGACCACCGGCCGATGGCTGCGTGCGGTGTCCCAGTTCGGTCTGGTCGCCCGCGCCGCCGTGTACCTCCTCGTCGGTTACCTCACCCTGCGCCTCGCGCTCGACGCCCATGGACGTACCGCCGAACCGGCCAGCGGCACCGGGGCCGTCCAGGAGGCTGCCCGTCACTCCTGGGGTCAGGCGTGGCTGCTGCTGCTCGCCGCCGGATTCGCCGGCTACGCGCTCACCCAGGTCGTCGAAGCCATCTTTCGACCACGACACGCCGGCAGCACGATCAACCGGTGGCGTCAGCGGGTGGTCTCGACGTGGGGATGCCTGCTGTACTCGGCGTCTTGCGTTAGCACCATCTCCTTGCTAGTCGCGATCCGACGACCCGCCGGCACCGCCCGGTCCGAACAACGGCAGGACACCGCAGTCACCGCGGCCATGCTGCGCACCGGACCTGGGCGCTTGCTTCTGCTTTTGGCCGGCATCTCGGTGGTGGTCGCCGGCGCCGAGTTGGGCCGCCGGTCTGTACGGCTCACTTTCCAGGAGCGGTTCATCACCCAGCTGCGCCCCAGACTGTTGGGCGCCGCCACCCGCGCGCTCGGCGCCGTCGGCTGCCTCGCCCGCGGCACCGTCTTCATCCTCGTCGGTGTCTTCATCCTCAGAGCCGCAGTGTTGGGCGACCCACGGGAGACCAAAGGACTGGACGCGACCTTCCGCTCCGTGGCCCGCTCCACCTACGGCCCGATTACCTTGGCCGCGCTAGCGCTCGGCCTGTTCTCCTACGGCCTGTACTGCCTGCTCGAGGCCCGCTACCGCGACCTGACACCGGGACGATGAACGGGGACAGGCCGCCGTACGGGGCTGGGGCTCGCCGGGCAGGGCCGGCTATTGGGACGATGGCCGTTATCGCTGCCGCCCAAGGTCGCCGCTGAGCGACTGGAGCATTCCGACCCCACCTTGTTCACGAATCTCTACAGCCACGTAAAGCCGACCATGCACGCTGCGGACAAGATCGGCTCGGCGCTCTTCGACTGACGGTCGTGTCAGGGCTGCGTTGTTGCCGCAAGCACGAGGTCACGCTCCGATTCAGCGGACTGTGGATCCGTCCGGCTCGACGCGGCCGGCGGCGACGAAAGCGTCGAGGTCCTCGCGGTCGAGGCGGACATGGCGGCCCAGCTTGGTGAACCGGATGCGGCGTTCGGCGATCAGGCGGCGGATGATGCGCGGCTTGGGGCTCCTGATGGAATAACCTCTGTTTCGCCCTCGCGGCGTTACGGCTTGTGCTATGTCGGTGGCAGAGGAGTCGTTGGCTCGTCGGAGCGTGTGGCCCACCCCGACAACGGCCTCGGCTGTGGGCAGCGGGGTAGGGATGGACGTGGACAATGTGGCCGCACTCGCTACCTACCGCCGTGCAGGCGCGCAAGAGGAGGCAGCCTACGTGGTGCCGTCCTGGGACTTCACCAAGTCCTGACGCGTGGCTGCAAAGCCGGGCAGCGATAGACGAACATCTATCGGGAAGGCCGCAGTCAGCAAGGTCTGTTGCAGATCATGTCCGTTAGCCCCGTCCGCTTTGAGATCTCGCTCCGGAGCCCCACCCGGCACATGATCCACCGAACCGCTCGGGGGATCGCATGCTCCTGGCCTCAGGGTGTTCGAGCCCTCGGTCCCGCCCCGTGTCGATGCCTGCAGCTGGTGCTTCGCGAAGCGGGCGAGTGGTCCACGCTGGAGCCATGGTGTTGTCACGTCGCTGGAGTGCGTTCTTACTCGCTGTAGCCGGCTGGAGCTGGATCATCTGGCCCACCTTCCTGCGCAACATCTGGGCCGACCCGCGGTCCTTCTCCGCCGGTCCAACAGGCTTCCTGATCGTCCACCTGGTACTGGTGGCGGCCTCCCTCGGCATCGCCACCACGATCGGCGTGCTCGGCTGGCGAGGCTGGCAGGCGGCCCCCGGCCGGCGGCGGCCGGTCCGGAGCGCCAGGCAGCGGTCAGTCGCCGGCGGCCCGGAGCAGCACCATGTAGAGGGTGAGGCCGGGGCCGAACGCCATCGCCACCACCGGGTCCCCGGTGGCGAGCGGTCGGTTGGCCAACAGCCGCTCGAGCACCAGCAGCACGGTCGCCGATGAACAGTTGCCGAAGTCCCGAAGCACCTCGTACGACGGTGCCATCGCCGCGTCGGACAGTTCCAGCTGCTCGGCCACCACCTCCAGGATCCGGCGCCCCCCGGGGTGGACCGCCCAACCGGCAACGTCAGCAACCGAAAGCCCATTGCGGGCCAGCAGCCCGCGCACCACGTCGCGCACATGCACCGCGAGGACGTCCGGGACCTGCGGCGATAGTCCCATCTTGAAGCCGAGGTCGGTGACGTCCCAGGTCATGTGGTCGCTGGTGGCGACGTCGGTGCGGGCCGCGATGTCGACGACCCGCAGGCCGGTGGCGGCCGGACGCAGCACGACCGCGGCGGCGGCATCGCTGAACAGTGAGTGCGCCACCATCTGCTGCAGGTCCTCCGCGGTGGGCCGCCCGGAGCGGGCTGACTCGGTGGGCGGCTGGACGTGCAGGGTGGTCAGCTCAAGGCAGAGCATCACGGCCGGCCGGCCGCGGGCGGTGACGAAGTCCGAAACGGCGCCGAGGCCGGGGAGAGCGGCGTAGCAGCCCATGTGGCCGATATGCAGCCGCTGAACCTCCGGCGTCATGCCGAGGTCGCGCGCCAGCAGAATGTCGAGCCCCGGCGTCGTGTACCCGGTGCACGAGACCACGCCGAACAGGCCCACGTCGGCCGCGTCCAGCCCGGCGTCGGCCAGCGCAGCGGACACGGCTTCCTTGCCCAGCGGCATCGCCTCGGCCAGGAATCGCCGCATTCGGGCGCCGGTGCCGGTATCGCATAACGACTCGACGGTCGGGTCGATCACGCCGTGCCGGGTCTCGATCCCCGATGCCGCGAACACCCGCGCGGCCACCCGGTTGCCGGCGTAGTGCTCGCGGAAGTAGTCGTCCCAGAGCCGTTGCTGGCTAGCGGCGGCCGGTACGGCGTGGGCCATGCCGGTGATGCTCGCCGTCACCCGCAGCCTCCGGTCACCATCGCTGCACCTCCGCGTCGTTCTCCGGGTCGCGGCCGAGGGCGGCCAGTCCCAACCAGTCTGCGCACACGTCGCTGGTCGCGGGCTGCAGTGACCCGCACCGGGCGTCCCGGAAGATCCGTTCCAGCGGGTGGCCGCGCCGGCTGGCTGCCGTACCGGCCGCCTCGAGCAGGCTGGCGGCCACCTCCATCGCGATCTCCCCGGCCAGCAGCTTCGCCCGCCAGACCCAGCGGTTGGTCTCGGGCTCCCCCGGCGCGGCGTCCACCCGGCGGGCCGCCTCCAGCACCACCAGCCGCGCGGCGCCGACCCGGGCATCGGCCCGACCGATCCGCGCCCGCACGGCGGGCAGCCGCCCGAGGCCGCGCTGCTCGACGTACGCCGTGGCCGCGTCGATGGCCGCCTGCGCCACCCCAACGTACACCGCGGCGTAGGAGGCCACCAGCCACTGCGGCATGACCTGGGCCAGCAGCAACGCCAACCCCTCCACTCCGCCCAGCAGGCTGTCCGCCGGGGCCAGCACGTCGATGTGCAGGTCGTGGCTGCCGGTAGCCCGCATTCCGAGGGAGTCCCAGGTCGGCTCCACGATCACACCGGCGCCTGCGGGCACCAGAAACTGGCTCACCCGCCCGCCGTCGAGCGAGCGGGCCGCGACCAGGTAGGCGTCGGCGTGCCCGGCCCCGGAACAGAACGTCTTGTGGCCGCGAATCCGCCAGCCGTCGTCCTCCGGCTCGTACGTCGTGGCGACCTGCGACAGCTTCGAGCCCGCCCCACGTTCGGACATCGCGACGGCGTAGAAGGCGCCGGCGGCCGCGGCGGCCAGCACCCGGTCGCGCATCGCGAAGAACGACTCCGGTACGCCGAGGGCGCGCGCCAGGTCCTCCGGCGTACCGGCCAGTGCGCCGGTGACCGACGCGTGCATGTTGAACACCAGCGCAGTGGCCCCGTTGCCGGTGCCCAGCGCCATGGCGACCTCGGCGTAGTCGGCGAACCCGGCACCGACCCCACCGAGGCGGGCCGGGACCATGACCCCGAGCAGCCCGGCGGTGCGGATGTCGGCGAAGTCCTCGACCGGGAAGCTGCCGTCTCGGTCGTGCCGCTCGGCCCGGGCGGCCAACACCGGGGTCAAGGCGCGGGCGGCAGTGATGGCGTCGGCCGGGCCGGGGCCGGGACCGGTGATCGGGGCCGCGCTGGTAGGGGTGCTCAATGGTCCATCCTCAGGCCTTCACGCCGTACGCCTGGAACAGCCCGGCCGTGGAGCGGACCGGCACCATCCGAGCGTTCGCCTGCCGGCCGGCCAGCCAACGCAGGTAGTCGGGCACCGACGGCCGCAGTCCACGCAGCATCAGCCGGACCCCGTGCCGGGCACATACCGCCACCAGCCGGTCGCGGTCCACGAACAGCCGGCCGTCGTGCAGCCGCGGCGGCGGGCCGGCCGGGATCCGCTCGCCGACGGTGATGGTGCTCAAGCGTCCCCACCACGTGTTCGCGATGGTGTCGATCACCAGCGGGCCGCCTGGGCGCAGCACTCGCACCGCCTCGGCCAGCACGCCGTCGAGGTCGGTGACGTGCTCGAGCAACTCGCCGGCCACCACGACGTCGGCCACCTCATCGGCAACGGGGAGTCGGGCGGCGTCCGCCCGCACCACCCGGATGCCGCGGCCACGCGCGGTGGCCGCGGCCGTGGCGGACACATCCACGCCCACGTGCCGGTAACCCTTATCCGCGATGTGCGGCGCCAGCACCCCGCCGCCGCACCCGATATCGAGCAGCATCGCGCCCGGTCGGGTCGCGGTCGGAACCAGGGCCGCCCGGGCAGCCGCGATCCAGTGCAGCATCTCGAACGCGCCCCGCGGCTTCCACCACTCGGCGACCAGGTCGTCGTACTGGCCAGGGTCGTTGCGCGGTCGCACGTCGTGGCACGGTCGCAGGTCGTTGCGCGGTCGCATGACCGTCGCTGCACCAGCCGACACGGCCCACCTCCGCTCGCTCCTGGCCGGGCGCCGCCCGACTGCCCTTGCTGCGCCCGGTCAGGCTGCCAGACTCGGCCGCACGAGGCACGTCTGGGGCCGCCGCACGGCGCGGACCACAGGGAGGTCGGATGCCGGCACCGGTCGGGGCCAGCGTGCCCGCCCACGTCCGGACGGGCCTGCCGGCACTGCTTGCCGCCTGCCATCCGGAGCCGGCCGCCCTGGTCACAGTCGTCGCCACGGCGCTGGCCGCGGCCGCCGGCCGCGGCCTCGGCGGGTCGATCGCGGTGTTCGCCGCGGTCGGCGCCGGCCAACTTTCCATCGGCTGGAGCAACGACTACCTGGACCGCGAGCGCGACCGCCGCACCAGCCGCGCCGACAAGCCGATAGCGGCCGGCGCGGTGTCCGCGACCGTCGTCGGCGGGGCGGCGGTGACGGCGCTGATTCTCGACGTCCCGTTGTGCCTGCTGTCCGGGCCGCGCGCCGCCGCGGCGTACCTGATCGGCGTCGTCGGCGGCTGGGCGTACAACATCCGACTGAAGTCCACAGCGGTTTCAGTAGCGCCGTACGTCGTGGCCTTCGGGCTGTTGCCGGCCTTCGTGACCCTCGGGCTGCCCGGGCACCCCTGGCCCCCGTGGTGGGCGCTGACCGCCGGGGCCTTGCTGGGAGCGGGCGCGCACTTCGCCAACGTGCTGCCCGATCTGGACGACGACGCTCGGACGGGGGTTCGCGGACTGCCGCATCGGCTCGGCGGCACCGTCAGCCGCGTCCTGGCCGCCGGACTGCTGCTGGCGGCGACGGTGATGCTGGCCTTCGGGCCGACCGATGCCTCGACCGGGGGCGCCCGGGCCCTCGGCGCGGCGGCGGTTGGGCTGTCCGCGGCCGCCGTGGTGGTCGGTCTGCTGCTCGGTCGACGACCGCGGTCCCGGGCGGCCTTTCGGGCGACCCTGCTGGTGGCCGCCGTCGACGTCTGTCTGCTGTTGGCCCGCGGTGCGGCGCTCGCGTGAGGTTTCGGGCCGACCGCTACGCTGTCGGCGCCGTGAGGTCGCCGGCATCCATCCGACCCGCCGGATGACCTCGGCCCGACTGCCACCCGACTGCCACCAAGGAGAACCCGAACTCGTGAGCCGTTCGACCAAGGTGACCCGCGGGGCAGCGCCGGTCGGCGCCCTCATCCACTCCCGCGGCCGCATCGCCGCGGCCGCCCTGCTGGCGGCCGGCCCGCTGCTGACCGCCTGCGGTTCAGGGCTGCAGGCACAAACCTCCACGGAGCGCTCGGTCGTCGACGGGGAGGCGGCCCAGGCCGGCGACATCCTCATCCGCTACGCCCACATAGACAGCCCAGCCGATCCGGCTCACAGCCAGGGCGGTACGGCGCTGGCGTACGCCGCCTTCTACAACGGCGGCAGCCAGCCGGACGCGCTGGTTTCGGCGTCCGCGGATGCCGCAACCAGCGTCGACGTGGTGCCGCCCAGCGGTGCCGGCGTGAGCGGGACAGGCCCGAGCGCTTCGCCGGCCGCCGGCACAGCGGGGGCCTCGACAACCGGACCGGCGACGATCCCGGCGGGCGGCAGTCTGCTGCTGATGCCTGACACCGGCGGGCACCTGGCTCTGCGCGGACTGACCCAGCCACTGTTCGCTGGCGAGAACGTGCACTTGACGTTGGTCTTCCGCAACGCCGGCCGGTGCAGCTTCGCCGCACCCGTGCAAGTGCCGTCCACGCCCGCCCCGCGCCCGACGCCGTCGAAGGCCACCGAGTAGGCACCGGGCACGCCCTCGCGGGCGGGCTGCGGCTCGGCCACGGGTGCCCGGGATCTGCGGCGTGGCGAAAGTGTCGGCGGTCGCCGTTACGTTCGCGCACATGGCGAGCAGACCCCGACCAGCACGACCGGCGCACCGCTGTACGGAGTGCGGCCTGACGGTGCCGCGATGGGTCGGTCGCTGCCCGGAGTGCCAGGCCTGGGGGTCGATAGCGGCTGTCGGCGAACCCTCTGTCGCCGCGCTGCGGCTGGCGCCCGGTCCGGTCACCTCCGCCGCGGTGCCCATCGCCGACGTCGACGCCGAGGCGGCCACGGCGCGCTCGACCGGGGTGCCCGAGCTGGACCGAGTGCTCGGCGGCGGGCTCATCCCGGGCGCCGTGGTCCTGCTGGCAGGCGAGCCCGGCGTCGGCAAGTCCACGCTGTTGCTAGAGGCGGCGGCCCGCTTCGCGACGCCAGAAACGCCAGCCCTGCTCGTCACCGGGGAGGAGTCGGCAGCCCAGGTGCGGCTGCGCGCCGCCCGCACCGGGGCGCTGGCCCCGGCGCTCTACCTCGCGGCCGAGACCGACCTCGCCGCCGTCCTCGCCCACGTCGACGCGGTTCAACCCGGGCTGCTGGTCGTCGACTCGGTGCAGACGCTCGCCGCGGGCGATGTCGACGGCGCGGCAGGGGGCATCACCCAGGTCCGGGCAGTGGCCGCGACGCTGATCGCGCTGGCCAAGCAACGCGGGCTCTCGACCATCCTGGTCGGACACGTCACCAAGGACGGCGGCATCGCTGGTCCCCGGCTGCTCGAGCACGTCGTCGACGTGGTGCTGCAGTTTGAAGGGGAGCGACACTCCACCCTGCGGTTGGTCCGCGCCGTCAAGAACCGGTACGGCGCCACCGACGAGATCGGCTGCTTCGAGATGAGCGACGCCGGCATTCGCGGCCTGCCGGACCCGTCGGGATTGTTCTTGTCCCGACGGCCGGAGCCGGTGGCCGGCACGTGCGTCACCGTCACGCTCGAGGGCCGCCGCCCACTGCTCGCCGAGGTGCAGGCCTTGGTAGCCGCTTCGCCGCTGGCCGCACCGCGTCGCGGTACGTCGGGTCTGGACGCCGCCCGGGTCGCCATGGTGCTCGCGGTCCTGGAGCGACGCGGTCGGGTTCCCTTAGCCAGCCGGGACGTCTACACCGCCACCGTCGGTGGGGTGCGGCTCGCCGAGCCCGGTGTCGACCTGGCGGTGGCACTGGCGGTGGCGAGCGCCGCCGCCGACCGGGCACTGCCGCCGGACCTGGTTGCCGTCGGGGAGGTGGGGCTGGCCGGGGACCTGCGGCCGGTCGCCTCGATCAGCCGCCGGTTGGCCGAGGCGGCTCGGCTCGGTTTCACCCGCGCGCTGGTGCCGGCCGGCTTGGCGCCAGAGTCGACGTCGCGGTCGGCCGCTTCCGGCGGGTCGGCTCGCGGGCCGACAACCTCCGGATCCGCCTTGCGGATCCGCGAGGTGACCGACCTGGGGCAGGCACTGATGGCGCTGGGGTCGGTCCGATGACGTTTCGAGCGGCCGGCACCTGGCCTCGGGCGAGCCAAGAAGCGAGCGGCGCCCGGCTCGACCGGCTGGCCGACCGGGGTCGGCCGCCCGGGTCGGCGCCTTACACCGCCCGTCCGGCTGCCTACACTGGCAACCAGGGACGCCGGTCGGCCGCACGGCCGCGACGCGCCCGGCGACAACACGGAGGAGCCGCGTGCCCGCGTCGATCCTCGAGGACCCGATGCGGGCGACCCTGGCTGCGGTGGCGCCGGGCACCGCCCTGCGCGACGGGCTCGAGCGCATCCTGCGCGGGAACACCGGCGGCTTGATCGTCCTGGGCTATACTAAAGCGGTCGAGGCGCTGTGCAGTGGCGGCTTTACGCTGGACGTCGAGTTCTCCGCCACCCGGTTACGTGAGCTGGCGAAGATGGACGGCGCCATCGTCCTCGATGACACCCACGGCCGGATTGTGCGCGCGGCCGCCCATCTGGTCCCCGACCCCTCGATCCCGACCGAGGAGTCCGGCACCAGGCACCGCACGGCCGAACGGGTCGCCCGCCAGACCGGTCTGCCGGTGATCTCGGTGAGCCAGTCGATGCGGATCATCGCGCTCTACGTCAGTGGTCGTCGGTACGTGCTCGACGACTCTGCGGCCATCCTGTCCCGGGCGAACCAGGCCCTGGCTACCCTCGAGCGCTACAAGCTCCGCCTGGACGAGGTGGCGGGCACGCTGTCCGCGCTGGAAATCGAGGACCTGGTCACCGTTCGGGATGCCATGGCCGTTAGCCAGCGGCTGGAGATGGTGCTGCGAATCGCCAGCGAGATCGAGGGCTACGTCGTCGAGCTCGGCAGCGACGGCCGGCTGCTGGCCCTGCAGCTCGACGAGTTGATGGCCGGGGTGGATGCGGAGCGCGAACTGGTGATCCGGGACTACATGCCGGCGAACAGTGGGCGCAAGTCGCGGACCGCCGAGGAGATCCTCGCCGACCTCGACTCGTTGTCAGCGAGCGACCTGCTCGACCTGACGGCGATCGCCAAGGGGGTGGGCTATCCCGCTGGTGCCGACTCGCTGGAGTCAGCGGTCAGTCCGCGGGGCTATCGACTCCTGGCCAAGGTGCCCCGACTGCCCCAAACGGTGGTGGACCGGCTGGTCGAACACTTCGGCGGCCTGCAAAAGCTGCTTGCTGCCACTATCGAGGACCTGCTTGCGGTCGAGGGCGTCGGGGAGAGCCGGGCGCGCGGCGTCCGGGAAGGCCTGTCCCGGCTCGCCGAGTCATCCATCCTGGAGCGCTACGTCTGACCCTGATCTGGGCGGTCTGAGCGGTCAGCCAACCAGGGCCGTAACCATCCGACCGATGTCGACGACGAACAGTGGACCACCGTCGAGGCGCAGCACATCGACGACGTATGCCGGGAGAGCGCGCGGCGGCCCGTCCCCCGCCGCCGGCAGTTCGGCGCATCCGAGGACGCCGAGCACCTCGTCGACCACGAAGCCGGTCAGCTGGTCGAGCCCACCGGTCAGCGGCGAGTCCTCCTTGCCCCCCAGCCCCCCGATCAGCACCAGCACGTAAGCGGGCCGATCGAGTGCCCGCCGGGGATCCCGGACGTCCACCACGGGCAGCGGTTCACCGCGCAGGTCCAGCACTCCGGCCAGCGCACCGGCCATCGCCGGCAACACGGCCAGCCGGTCGAGCCGGACCACCTCCCGGATCATCTCGACCGCGGTGGCGTACCGCTCGCAGCCGATTCGGAACGTCACGTATCCGGCGCTCACTTCGGGCCCGACCGGCGGCGCGGTGGACACCGGAGCACGGTCGGTGGATGGCGCGGCTGCTCGGCCCCGGCGGCCAGCCCGGAGGACGCCGCCCGCGCCCCTAACGAGCGGCACAGGATCGCCAGCTCGGCCGCGGTGCGACCGCCGAGCTCGGCGTCCTCCCCAGCCACACCGCCGGCCGCAAGCGCATCGGCAGCCGAGCAATAACAGCGCGCGGCGGCCGTGAACTCGCCGAGCCGGACGAGCACCCCGGCCAACACGAACTGGGGCAGGCCGGCTGACGGCTCGACGTAGACCGCCTTGCGCAGCGCCACCAGGGCTTCCCGGTCGCGGCCGAGGTTGACCAACGCGAGCCGGCAGACGTAGTGCGCGTCCGCGGACATGGGCGCGTCCGCCGCCGCCGCCATCGCCATTGTCGCGGCGTCGTCGTACCGACCAGCGGCCAAGGCGGTCCGAGCGTCGCCCAGCGATGGCCGCGGATCGTGCCCGACGGTCGCCGCAACTGCGCTTGCCCCCGCGGCCGGAACGGTCTTCGCCGCAGCAGCCGCTCTGGTGGCCGGGGCCAGCCCCGGTGGGGCGGTCACCGACCGGCGCTGCGACGCCATCCGCGCCGCGGCCGACCGCCGCCGCGAGCCAGCCGCCGGCCCGGGGGCGCCGGCGACGGTCGGTCCAACCGCCGCGGCACGCTGGTAGACGAAGGCGCTGCCGAACACGACCATGTGGAAGTCGTCGTTGAGCTGCCAGAGGGTCTCGGAATGTCCGATGAAGAGGTAGCCGCCGGGGCGCAGACCAGCGTGCAGGCGACCCAACAGCGCGCGGGTCACGTCCCGGGAGAGGTAGATGGTCACGTTTCGGCAGAGGATCAGATCGACAGCCTCCCCCGCGAGAAACGGCGTCGGCTCGGCTGCCAGGTTGTGATGGCGTAGCTCCACCAGGTCGCGCACCTGCGGGCGCACGACGTACTGAGGTCCATCTCGGGTGAACCACCGGGCCAGCGTGGCTGGCTCCACGAACGCCACCGCCCGCTCGCCGTACCGGCCGGACCGAGCGGTTGCCAGCGCCCGGTTGGAGATGTCGGTGCCGACCACCCGGATGTCCCAGCCCGCGCCGGCGTCGCTCGCCCCCAGCAGCTCGAGCAGCAGCATGGCGATGGTGTAGGGCTCCTCCCCCGTCGAGCAACCGGCGCTCCAGATCCGTAGCCGTCGGCTCGTTGCCGCGTCGCGCAACAGCGTCGGCAGGACGTGCTCACGCAGCGCCCGCACTTGCGGCGGATTGCGGAAGAAGTGCGTCTCCTGGATGGTCACCTCGTCCACCAGGGCCTGCCGCTCGACGCCCCCGGCGCCCGCTTCCACGGTCTCGACGTAGCGGGCCACAGACGCGATCCCGGTGGCCGCCAGCCGTCGCTCGATGCCGTGACCGAGCGAGGCTCGGCGGTTGTCGTCGAAGAAGAGCCCGGCCGCAGCCCCCAGCACGTTGCGAAGCCGGGCCAGCTCGGCGTCGGTGAGCTCGACCCTCATCGTGCCGTCCCGCTGCCGTTTGCCGGTACGACGACCGGGGCGGAGCCGACCGCCGCGGAGCCGACCGCCGCAGCAGCCGCAGTCGGCCGGCCGGCGGCCCCTGCACCTAGGACCAGTCGCAGAGCACGGGCGCGATCTCGGCCAGCGGCAGCTGGTACTCCACCGCGCCCAATGCCAGCGCCGCCGCTGGCATGCCGTACACGGCACTCGTGGCTTCGTCCTGACCGATGGTGACGGCTCCCCGCTGGCGCAGCGCCAACAACCCGGCTGCGCCGTCGCGGCCCATCCCGGTCAGCAGTACGCCGACCACCCGCTCCCCCCGCGAACCGGCCAGGCTGGTCAGCGTGTGGTCGATGCCGGGGACGTGGAACTGTCCGACGGCCGGCGGTTGACAGCGGGTTGTCAGCTTCGAGTTGACGATCAAGTTGCCGCCACCGGGCGCGATCAAGACGGTCGCCGGCAGCAACTGGCCACCGTCAACGGCCACCTCGACGGGCAGCGCGCAGGTGCCATTGAGCCAGTGCGCCAGGCCGTCGACAAAGGCGGCGGACATGTGCTGGACGACGACGACGGCGGCGGGGAAGCCGGGCGGCAGCCCGCGCAGCACCGTTGCCAACGCGGCCGGGCCACCGGTCGACGCACCGATGACGACGACCTGGAACAACCCGGGTTGCCCCACTTGCCCGAAGCCCGCAGCGCGCCGGCGCACGTCCACCCGACCGTCGTCGGCGCTGGCTCCTCGCAGCCGTCCCCGAGGATGTCGAATGACCCGAACCCGACTGGCCACCCGCAACCGCTGCCGCAGCTCCTGGACGAACTCGGCCGGTGACCCGCCGTCGTCGCACCGGGGGCGGACGAGAACGTCGACCGCACCGGCCGCCAGCGCCTCGACGGCGTCCAGCCCGCTGGCTGACCCGACCGCCGTCGTGTACAACACGATTGGCGTCGGCTGGCCAGCCATAATTTCCTCGATCGCGCCCAACGTGGCGCCCCCGGGCAGGTGCAGGTGCATGAGCACGACTGCCGGCCGCAGCCGCCGCACCAGGTCGACGGCACCGGTTCCGCCCGCCGTGTCGGCGACGACGGCGAACCCAGGCACCGACTCCACTACCGCGCGTAGCCGCCGCCGAGGTTCCTCGGCTTCGTCGACGACCAAGACCCGGATCGCCTCGGTGGCCGGCTCGCAAGGACCGGCCGGGCCATCGGCGCTCGAGCTCCGGCCGGGCACGGACACGGACGCTCCTCACCGGACGGCGGCGCAGCCCTACTTCCGATATCGACGGTCCCAGCGGTCGCTTGAGCCGCCGACGTCCAGCGAGGCGCAGGCACGCCGACTGCCCCGCGGCGCCTACGATGCGGCTGATGCCCGCGAGCACTATGAGCGAGGCTGATCCCACGCTGCTGGCCCCAACCGTCGTGCGCTGGTATTCGACCGCCGCGCGCGACCTCCCGTGGCGACGCCCCGATGCCGGGCCGCGGGCGGTGCTGGTCAGCGAGGTCATGCTGCAGCAGACCCCGGTACGCCGGGTGCTGCCGACCTACACCCGGTGGCTGGCCCGGTGGCCAACCGCAGCCGACCTGGCGGCGGCGTCAGCGGCGAGGCGGTGCGGGAGTGGGGCGGCCTGGGGTACCCACGCCGCGCCCTGCACCTGCACGCGGTGGCGCGCAGCGCTGGCCGCCGCCGGGCCAGAGCGGACGGAGCGCGAGCGCGCTTTGGCCAGCCTGGTCGCCGACGGTCTGCTCGTGGTCCGCACCGACAGCCGCCACGGGTTGCCCTGACCGGCTGCGCACGTTCGGTCGCAACGCGCCGCGGGGCGGCCCCAACTTGGAGGTCGCCCCGCGGACGTCAGCCTGATGCCGAGCTGCGCCAATTACTCCGGTGAGCCGGCCGTCTCCACCGGAGGCGTGTCTGGCACCACCGCCGGCTTGACTTCGCCGCGGAAGCAGAATGCCGCCTCTGCACCCTCGCCGGTGACGTCCACGACGACGATCTGGCCGGCCTTGAGGTCTCCGAACAGGATCTTCTCCGACAGGATGTCCTCGATCTCCCGCTGGATGGTCCGGCGCAATGGCCGCGCGCCCATGACGGGGTCGTAGCCTTTCTTGGCCAGCAGCGCCTTGGCGGCTGGTGTGAGCTCCAGGCCCATGTCCTTGTTGCGCAACTGCGCGTCCACCCGGTTGAGCATGAGATCGACGATCTGGACGATCTCGTCCTCGGAGAGCTGGTGGAAGACGATGGTGTCGTCGATCCGGTTGAGGAACTCCGGCCGGAAGTGCTGCTTGAGCTCCTCCACCACCTTGGTCTTCATCCGCTCGTAGTCGCCGAACTTGTCGTGCGCCTTGGAGAAACCAAGATTGAGGCCCTTGGCGATGTCCCGGGTGCCCAAGTTCGACGTCATGATCAGGATGGTGTTCTTGAAGTCCACCACCCGACCCTGGGAATCGGTCAGCCGGCCGTCTTCGAGAATCTGCAGCAGCGTGTTGAAGACGTCTGGGTGGGCCTTCTCGACCTCGTCGAAGAGCACCACGGAGAACGGCTTGCGCCGGACCCGCTCAGTCAGCTGGCCACCCTCCTCATAGCCGACATAACCAGGAGGTGAGCCAACCAGACGCGAGACCGTGTGCTTCTCCATGTACTCGCTCATGTCGAGCTGGATCAGCGCGTTCTCGTCGCCGAAGAGGAAATCGGCCAGCGTCTTGGACAGCTCGGTCTTACCGACGCCGGACGGGCCGGCGAAGATAAAGGAGCCACCGGGCCGCTTCGGGTCCTTGAGCCCGGCCCGGGTGCGCCGGATCGCCTGCGACACCGCCTTGACCGCCTGCTCCTGGCCGATCACCCGCTTGTGCAGCTCCAGTTCCATCCGCAGCAGTCGGGCGGTCTCCTCCTCGGTGAGCTTGAACACCGGGATGCCAGTCCAGGTGGCCAGCACCTCGGCGATCTGCTCGTCGTCGACCTCGGCCACGACGTCCATGTCGCCGGCCTTCCACTCCTTCTCCCGCTTCGCCTTCCCGGCGACCAGCTGCTTCTCCCGGTCGCGCAGCGCGGCGGCCTTTTCGAAGTCCTGCGCGTCGATCGAGGACTCCTTCTCCCGGCGCACGTCGGCGATCCGCTCGTCGAACTCGCGCAGGTCCGGCGGCGCGGTCATCCGCCGGATGCGCATCCGGGAGCCGGCCTCGTCGATCAGGTCGATCGCCTTGTCCGGCAGGAACCGGTCGGAGATGTAGCGGTCCGCCAGCGTGGCCGCGGCCACCAGCGCCCCGTCGGTGATGGAGACCCGGTGGTGCGCCTCGTATCGGTCCCGTAGGCCCTTGAGGATCTCGATCGTGTGAGCGAGCGAAGGCTCCCCGACCTGGATCGGCTGGAAGCGCCGCTCCAGGGCGGCGTCCTTCTCCAGGTGCTTGCGGTACTCGTCCAGCGTGGTCGCGCCGATCGTCTGCAGCTCACCGCGGGCGAGCATCGGCTTGAGGATCGAGGCCGCGTCGATCGCGCCCTCGGCGGCCCCGGCGCCGACCAGGGTGTGCAGCTCGTCGATGAACAGGATGATGTCGCCGCGGGTGCGGATCTCCTTGAGGACCTTCTTCAGCCGCTCCTCGAAGTCACCGCGGTAGCGGCTGCCGGCCACCAGCGCGCCGAGGTCGAGCGTGTAGAGCTGCTTGTCCTTGAGCGTCTCCGGCACCTCGCCCTTGACGATCGCCTGGGCCAGGCCCTCGACGACCGCCGTCTTGCCCACGCCGGGCTCGCCGACGAGCACCGGGTTGTTCTTGGTCCGGCGGGACAGCACCTGCATGACCCGCTCGATCTCCTTCTCGCGCCCGATCACCGGGTCGAGCTTGTTTTCCCGCGCTGCCTGCGTGAGGTTGCGGCCGAACTGGTCGAGCACCAGTGAGGTCGAGGGCGTCCCCTCGGCTGGACCGCCGGCGGTTGCCGCCTCCTTGCCCTGGTAGCCCGAGAGCAGCTGGATGACCTGCTGACGGACGCGGTTGAGGTCCGCACCCAGCTTGACCAGGACCTGGGCGGCGACACCCTCGCCCTCGCGGATCAGCCCCAGCAGGATGTGCTCGGTGCCGATGTAGTTGTGGCCGAGCTGCAGCGCCTCGCGCAGGCTGAGCTCGAGCACCTTCTTGGCGCGCGGCGTGAACGGGATGTGTCCGCTGGGGGCCGACTGGCCCTGGCCGATGATCTCCTCGACCTGGCTGCGGACACCCTCCAAGCTGATGCCGAGCGACTCCAGCGCCTTGGCCGCCACGCCCTCACCCTCGTGGATGAGGCCGAGCAGGATGTGCTCCGTGCCGATGTAGTTGTGATTGAGCATCCGGGCCTCTTCCTGGGCCAGGACGACAACCCGGCGAGCCCGGTCGGTGAACCGTTCGAACATGATCGCTCCTCACAGAGCGGAGAACCTGACCCGTCGGCCCGGCCCTCCGCATGCTAGCCCGGCTGCCTGCGTTCGCTGCTCGGGCTGACCACCAGACCGCCCGTCGGACCGGTCCGCGTCGACCTCGTGCTGGGGTCGGCACAGGTCACGTGCGGTTCAACTACCTGCGCGAAGTCGGTGTTCCAGCCTGTTCCCATCCGGGCGGTACGCCGGGAGCGAACGGGTCGGGGCCATCCCGGTTCTGCCTGCCTCATTTCGGGCACGGGGCTGACCACACTTGCGCCCGGGCAGCACGACGGCCCGCCGGGCGGACACGGCGGGCCGTCGAGTGAGCGGCCGGGCAGCCGAACTGAACCGGTCGTCTGGGTCGACCGGCAGCACCCCGCGGGTCAGGCCGTCAGTGCGCGGCCTGGTACTGCTCGATCACGGCCCGGGCGATCCGGCCGCGCTCGCTGACCTCGAGTCCCTGCGCCTTGGCCCAAGCCCGGATGTCGGTCACCTTCTGCCGATCACCAGAGCCACTACCGGCAGCGGCGCGACCCCGGCCGCGGCGCCCGCCGCCGCCCCGGCCGGCGGACCGGCGGGCAGCCCCGATGAACGGCGCGAAGGCATCACGGATTTCGTCCGCGTGCTTTTCGCAGACGTCGACCTCGTACGCCGATCCCTCTAGCGAGAATGTAATCGTTTCGTCACCGACTGTGTCGTCGCCGTGGACATCGCAGACGAGCAACACCTGAACTTTCTGCGCCACCTGTACGCCTCTCTGCTATCGACTGACGCGAGCCCCCGTGGCGTCCCCACAATGAAAGCGCACATTTGCTCGGGCGGCAATTATACGAGCCGGCGAGTTGCGCCGAATGGCGCCGCGTGATCGACGTCCGGACCGGCCCCGCACTAACGGGACTGCGGCCGCACCAACGGAAACAGGATGGTCTGGCGGATGTTCGTGCCGGTCAGGCACATAAGCAGCCGGTCGATACCCAACCCCATTCCGCCCGCCGGCGGCATGCCGTACTCCAGCGCCCGAAGGAAGTCCTCGTCCAGACGCATCGCCTCGACATCGCCGCCGGCCGCGAGCAGAGATTGCTCGGTCAGCCGGCGGCGCTGCTCCACGGGGTCGGTCAGCTCGCTGTACGCCGTACCGATCTCTCGACCGAACGCCACCAGGTCCCAGCGCTCGGCCAGCCGGGGGTCGGCCCGATGAACGCGAGTGAGCGGCGAGACCTCGGTCGGGAAGTCGCGGTAGAAGGTCGGCTCGGTGGTGCGCTCCTCGACCAGCCGCTCGTAAAGCTCCAGCACTACCTGGCCGGCGTTCCACCCCGGGTCGAGCGGCACACCGTCGGACTCCCCCAACCTGCGCAGCACCTCGACCGGAGTGTCGGTCGCGACCTCCTCGCCGAGCACGGCCGAGATGGCGGCGTGCACGGTCATCGATCGCCAGTCGCCACCGAAGTCGTGCTCGCTGCCGTCGGTGTGCCGGACCACTGTTGAGCCGTACGCCGCGACGGTGGCCTCCTGGATCAGCTCACGGGTCAGCGCCGCCATGGAGTCGTAGTCGCCATAGGCCTGGTAGGCCTCCAGCATCGTGAACTCGGGATTGTGGCTGGCGTCGATACCCTCGTTGCGGAAGCTGCGGTTGATCTCGAAGACCTGCTCCACCCCACCGACCAGCAGGCGCTTGAGGTAGAGCTCCGGAGCAATGCGCAGGTAGAGCGGCAGGTTGAGGGCGTTCATGTGGGTGACGAAGGGTCGGGCGGTCGCTCCACCGTGCACCGGCTGCAGCATCGGGGTCTCCACCTCGATGAATCCCCGGCGCTCCAGCGACGCCCGAATCGAACGCACGGTGGCGCTGCGCACCTCGAGCATCCGGCGTGCGTCCGGGTTGACGACCAGGTCGAGGTAGCGCTGCCGGACGCGGGCCTCCGGGTCGGACAGCCCGCGGAACTTCTCCGGCAGCGGCCGCAGCGACTTGGCGGTGAGCACCCAGCGGTCGGCCAGCACGCTGAGCTCACCTCGCCGAGATGTGATCACCTCTCCTTCGACGCCGACGTGGTCGCCGAGGTCGACGTCGGACTTCCAGTGGGCGAGCGCATCCGCACCCAGCCGGTCCAGGCTGAACATCACCTGCAGGTCGCCGCTGCCGTCGCGCAGGGTGGCGAAGCAGAGCTTGCCCCCGAGCCGGTTCAGCACCACTCGACCCGCCACACCGACGTGCTCGCCGGTCGCGGTGTCGGGGGCCAGTGCGGCGAACCGCTTGCGCAGCGCCGCGTGCGTGGTCGTGCGCGGAAAGCCGTGCGGGTACGGATCGACGCCGGCGGCCCGCAGTCGGTCGAGCTTGTCCCGGCGGACCTGCATCTGCTCCGAGGTGTCGGCGGTCCCGAGGTCCGGGTCGCCGTCGGGGCAGGTCACGGGAGGTCAGCCTACGGCGTGATCCGCTCGCCAACGTTGCGGGCTTCCACGTTGCGGGCTTCCACGTTGCGGTCATCGACGTTACGGGCATAGACCAGCCGCAGGCCGACCAGGGTGAGCCATGGCTCGTGCGCGTTGATGGTCGCGCACTCGCGGATCAGCAGCGGCGCCAGCCCACCGGTGGCCAGCACGGTGGTGGCCTCGCCCAGCTCGGCCACCATCCGCCGGACGACCCCGTCGACCTGGCCAGCGGAGCCGAAGAGGATGCCGGACTGCAGCGCCTCGACCGTGTTCTTGCCGATCACCGACCGCGGCCGGGCGAGCTCGACCTTGAGCAGCTGAGCGCCGCGGGCGCCCAGGGCATCAACGGAGATCTCCACTCCGGGGGCGATGGCACCGCCGAGGAACTCCCCCTTCGCGCTGACCGCGTCGAACGAGGTGGCGGTGCCGAAGTCCACCACCACGGTGGGGCCGCCGTAGAGGTGGAAGGCCCCGAGCGCGTTGACCACCCGGTCCGCCCCCACCTCTTTCGGGTTGTCGGTCAGGATTGGCACGCCGGTGCGCACGCCCGGCTCCACCACGACCGTCGGCACCTGCGGGAAGTAGTGCCGACACATCTGCCGGACCTCGTGCAGGACCGACGGCACGGTCGAGCACGCCGCGATGCCGGTGACCACGACCGGTCCGGCGCCGGCGCTTTCGGGGGACGCGGCCAGCAGGCCCCGCACCAGCAGCGCGAGCTCGTCAGCGGTGCGCCGATGGTCGGTCGCGATCCGCCAGTGGTCGCGCAACTCGGTGCCGGCGAAGACGCCGAGCACCGTCGTGGTGTTGCCCACGTCGATGGTGAGCAGCATCAGCCGCTCCGCAGGTCCACGCCGATGTCGAGCGCGGGCGCGGAGTGGGTCAGCGCGCCGATCGCCAGGTAGTCCACGCCGGTGGCGGCCACGTCATACGCCATGTCCAGGGTGAGCCCACCACTGGCTTCCAGGCCGGCGCGGCCGGCAGCCACCTCGACCGACCGGCGCAGCTCCGCCAGGCCCATGTTGTCCAGCAGGACGAGATCAGCACCGGCCGCGACCGCCTCGCCTACCTGTTCGACGGTGTCGCACTCGACCTCGACCGACAGCCCGGGGAACGTGGCTCGCACCGCCTGGAAGGCCGCCCGCACACCGCCCGCGGCGAGCACGTGGTTGTCCTTGACCAGCGCTGCGTCCGACAGCGACATCCGGTGGTTGACGCCGCCGCCGCAGCGCACGGCGTACTTCTCCAGGGCGCGCAGGCCGGGGGTGGTCTTGCGGGTGTCGCGAATCCGCGCCCCGGTGCCGGCGACGGCGTCCGCCCAGGCGCGGGTCAGAGTCGCGACGCCGGACAGGTGGCAGAGCAGGTTCAGCGCGGTGCGCTCGGCGGTGAGCAGCGCTCGGGTGGGACCGGTGACCGTCAACACCACCGACCCGGGGCGGACGCGCTCGCCGTCGGTGGCGCTCGGCCCGAACCGGGCGACGCCTTTGGTCGCCAGCTCCAACACCACCGCCGCAATCGGCAAGCCGGCGACGACGCCGGTCCCCCGAGCGACGAAGTCCGCGGTAGTACCAACCTCCGCCGGCACGGTGGCCACGCTGGTGACGTCCACGCCCCCGGCCAGGTCCTCGGCCAGCGCCGCCTGGGCCAGCGCCACGACGTACCGGCGATCCAGCCCGGCCGCCGCCAACGCGGTCTCGACGTGCTCGGACAGTGGATCGGCGGTCACCAGATCAGGGCGGTGGCGTCGGACTCGTGCACCTGGTCACCCCGAAGCAGCCCCAACCCCGGCAAGGTCGCCGCCGGATCACCGCCGGTACCGACCACCTGGTTCGCCGCGTCGACGAAGACCACCTTCGGTCGCAGCGACCGCGCCTCCGCGTCGGTCACCGTGCAGTAGCTGATCAGAATCACCAGGTCGCCCTCGGCCACCAGCCGGGCGGCCGGGCCGTTGATGCCGATGATGCCGCTACCGCGCGGGCCGGTGATGACGTAGGTCTCCAGCCGGGCCCCGTTGTTGATGTCGACGATGGTGACCTGCTCGCCGAGAAGCAGGTCGGCGGCCTCCATCAGGTCCTCGTCCACGGTGACCGACCCCACGTAGTGCAGGTCGGCCTGGGTGACGGTGGCGCGATGGATCTTGGACTTGAGCATGGTGCGGAACACGAGGTCACGGCTCCTTGAGTACGTGCCTGCCGCCGGCACCGGCGGACGAGTGGGAGGGCTGTCCGAAAAGTTGCCCGGAAACTTGTTCGGAAATGCGCATGGTCACGTTGTCGATGAGGCGGGTAGCGCCGACCCGCCCGGCAACCGCCAGCAATGCCGGTCCGGCATGGTTGTCTTCGACCTCGGCAAGCGTGGCCGGGTCCACCAGGGCGAGGTAGTCCAGCCGCAGGCCCGGCTCCGCGTCGAGGACGGCGTGGGCTGCCCGGCGTACCTGCGTCGGCCCGGCCGCGGCGGCCGTTGCACCGGCGCGCAAGGCCCGGGACAGCGCCAGGGCGGTGGCGCGCTCGGCCGGTGCGAGGTAGCGATTGCGGCTGGATAAGGCAAGGCCGTCGGGTTCGCGCACGGTCGGCACGCCGACCACGTCGACGCCGAAGTCAAGGTCGCGCACCATTCGGCGGATCAACACCAACTGCTGGGCGTCCTTCTCCCCGAAGACGGCAACGTCCGGTCGGGTCAGGTGCAGCAGCTTGGCGACCACGGTCAGCACGCCGTCGAAGTGGCCCGGGCGGCTGGCACCCTCCAACACGTTACCGAGCGGACCGGCGCCGACGGTGACCTGCGGGGGCTCGGGGTAGACGACGGCCTGCGCGGGGGCGAAGACCGCCTCGACGGCTGCTCGCTGGCAGACGGCAACATCTGCGGCCAGGGTCCGCGGGTAGCGGTCGCGGTCCTCGGTCGGGCCGAACTGCAGCGGGTTGACGAAGATTGTCGCGATCACAGCGTCCGCCAGTTCGCGGGCGGCCCGCAGCAGGGCGGCGTGCCCGTCGTGTAAAGCACCCATGGTCATCACGACCGCCACCCGGGCGCCGCGGGCGGCCAGGGCGTCGCGGGCGGCCGCCAGCTCGTCGCGGGTCGTCAGCACCGGCATCGGGCGAGGCTCGGTGATCGGACGGCGCTGGGTCATTGGCCTCGGCATGGTCATCGGGCCGCCCCGTCCACCGGACCGGCCAGCACGTCCAGCAGCGCCGCCGCGCCGGCCGGCGCCAGCCGCCCGGCCGCCAACGCGCGGTCGGCGGTGAGCCGAGCCATGGCCACGTACGCCGGGACCGAGCCCGGCGCGGCCACCGTCAGGGCGGCCACGTGCGCCGCGACGGTGCCGGCGTCCCCGCGGGCAACCGGGCCGGTCAGCGCGGCGTCGCCGGAACGCAACGCATTGTCCAGCGCCGCGCTGAGCAGGGGCGCGATGACCCGCGCCGGGTGCTCAACCCCCGCTGCGCCGAGCAGCGCGACCGCTTCGGCGACCAGCGTCACCAGGTGGTTGGCGCCCACGGCGAGGGCGGCGTGGTAGAGCGGGCGCAGGGCGTCGGTCACGACGACCGGCTCGCCGCCCATCTCCAGCACCAGCGCCTCGGCGACCGGCCGCAGCGGCTCGGGCGCGGTCACCCCGAAGCTGGCGCCGCTCAGCCGCTCGAGGTCCGGGGTAGACCCGGTGAAGGTCATGATGGGGTGCAGCGCCAGCGGGAGCGCTCCGCACCGGACGGCCGGCGCCAGCACGCCCAGCCCGTACCGACCGGAGACGTGGACCAGCAGCGTGCCGCGGCGCACGGCTCCGGTGGCCGCCAGGCCGTCGACCAGGTCAGGCAGCGCGTCATCAGGGACCGCGAGCAGGACCAGCTCCGAACGGGCGACCACCTCGTCGACCGGCAGCAGTGGCGCGCCCGGCAGCAGCGTCGACGCCCGGGTGCGACTGGCGGTGGAGACGGCAGACGCGGCCACGATCGTGTGCCCGGCGCGCCGTAGCGCCGCGCCGAGCACGGCACCTACCCGGCCGACGCCGACGACACCGACGGCCATCCGACCGGGGCGCGCGGCCGCGGCCGCGGCCAGCCCGGCGGCGGGCAGCGGGCTTCCTGGCGTGGCGGGACTTGTGCGCGGCATGCGGGCGTTCCAGTCCTCGGGGGTACCGGACGAGTGCGGCGCACCAGCGCAGGTGCGACACATCAGGGTAACGCGCCCGATACGCCCGACATGCCCCGAACACTCCCTACCGGAGCCAGGTGGCGGTGGGAGCAATCGACGACGTGCCCGCCAGCCGCCGGTCGCCTCCTGCAACCGGGTCCTCGCGTCTGCGTTCGTGGCGAACGCCATGGCCGACGTCTGGTACGACGCCTGGTACGCCGCCGACGGCTTGTACCGGCGCGCGGAGGCGCCGATGTTGAGCCCCGCGCCGCGCCGTACGCCGATGTTGAGCCCACGTGCGTATCCGAGCCGTTGATCCGCACGTGGGCTCAACATCGCTGGGGATGGCGGCAAGTTGCGAGGCGGATCCGGCCCGGGTCGTCGACAAGAACCGGACGACGGACCAGGCTGCACGGATGTCGCTCACCCTGCTCGGCTGGCGGCGGCGCGTCGCCGACCTATACCGCCTCGTCCAGGCCGAACCGGAACCGGTCACCGCGCACGTGCTGTGGAGCGCCGGGCGCGACGCCCTGTTCGCCCACCATCCGGACAGCCCGTTGCCGGTCACCCGACGGCCGGAATTCGACGGCCTGCCGGTGGCGCCGTACGACGCCAGCCTGCGATTCGAGCTCCCCCTGGACCCGGACGTGCCGCCGATGCACCTGGACGTACCGACCGCGACCGACGGGGTCGTGCCGTTCGACCGGCTCGGCGTGCTGCGGCTCCCGGACGGCCGCGGCGCGCTGTCCGCGTGGTGGCTGGGCTCATACGGCGGCGGGTTGTTCGTGCCCGTCCGGGACGCCTCCGCCGGCTCCACGTCGTACGGCGGGGGGCGTTATCTGCTCGACACCGTCAAGGGCGCCGACCTCGGCGGCGACGTCGACCTGGCCACCGGTCGCGGCGTCATGGTGGTCGACCTCAACTTCTTGTACCACCCGTCGTGTGCCTACGACGCGGCGTGGGCGTGTCCGTTGCCGCCGCCGGGCAACCTGTTGGACTGGGCGGTCGAGGCCGGCGAGCAGTTGCCGCCGGGTGGCTGGTACGGCTGACACCGCGTGGTCAGGAACAACCGCGTGGTCAGGAACAACCGTTGGGCAGGAGAGGACTGCCGATCTAGGCCGTGGCTAGGCCTGGCTAGGCCAGGCCCTTGGACTTGAGGAAGTCCTTGGCCACCGTCGCCGCGTCCTCGCGGTCGGTGTCCACCCGCTTGTTCAGCTTGACCAGGTCGTCGGTGGTCATGGCCGCGGACACCTTGTTCAGCGCTCCGGTCAGCGGGTCGTTGGCCTTGTCCTTGCGCACGATCGGGACGATGTTGTCGGCGGTCTGGAGCTTCTTGTCGTCGGTAAGCACCTGCAGGCCGAGCGCGTCGATGCCGCCGTCGGAGGAGAACACCAGGCCGATGTCGACCTGACCGGTCTTGATCGCCTGCTTGGTCAGCGGACCGCCCGAGTCCAGGGATTTGAAGCCGGCGAACTTCAACCCGTAGGTGCCCTGCAGCCCCGGCTGGCAGAACGGCCGGGTCGGGCACTCTGGCGGACCGCCAAGGGTGAGCTTGCCGGCGTACCCGGACAGGTCGGACAGCTTGGTGAGCTTGTTCTTGGTGGCGAAGTCCTTGGTGACGGCGAAGGCGTTCTGGTCCGTGGCCGGCGAGGGGTTCAGCGCCACCAACCCCCGCTTGTCGGTGAGCGTACGCAGCGCCGTCACCGTCTTGTCCACATCCGGCGAGGCCAGTGGCGTCGCGTTCGCCCCGTTGTCCTTCTTGTTGAGGAACTCGGTCAACGTCCCGACGTAGTCCGCCACCACGTCGAGGTCGCCCTTCTCCAGCGCAGGTTCGACGACCTCGCGGTTGGTCAGCGACTTAACGCTCGCCTGGTAGCCGGCCTTGTCCAGGACGTCCTTGTAGGCGTTCGCCAGGATCTGGCTCTCACTGAAGTTAAAGGCAGCGATGGTCACCGGACCGCTGCCGATCGAGCCGCTGGTCGACGGCGCGGACGACGACGAGGAGCTGGTGGAGCTTCCGCCGCCACAGGCGGTCGCCAGCAGACCAGCGGTGAGCAGGACCGCCGAGAGCGCGGCGCCGGAGGTACGGGAGATACGGGAGCGCGGCCGCATGCGTGATCCGCCTTCTGTGTCCCGCCGGCTAGCGTGCTGCCGGCGCGTGTCGGGCGGGGGATCCCGCTTGGCCGCCAGCCAACCAAGAGGGGGCCGACTCGGCAAGACAAATCGCCGAATCGCCCGAATCGCCCGAATCGCCGACATATCCGCACCGGCTAGGTGGCCTGCGCCTGCCCGGCCGGCGTGCGCTCGGGGCGAAGCAGATCTGCCGGATCCACACCGCGACGCCGCCCGCGGGCCGGCGTCAGCCGGCGCTGCAGCGCCCCCAGGACGACCTCGGTGGCGACCGAGAGCAGCGCCACCAGCACGGCCCCGGCGTACAACATCGCGTAGTCCTGCCGGCCGTAGCCGTCGACCAGAAACCGGCCCAGCCCACCACCAGCGACGAGGGCGGCCAGCGTGGCGGTGGCCACGACCTGCACGGTGGCGGTGCGAATTCCGGCGGCGATCAGCGGTACGGCGAGCGGTACCTCGACCCGGCGCAGCAGCTGACCACTGGTCATGCCCATTCCGCGGGCGGCCTCCTTGACCTCCGCGTCGACGCCGCGCATGCCTACGTAGGCGTTGGTCAGGATGGGCGGTACGGCGAACAATGCCAGCGCGATCACCGTCGCCCGGTTGCCGAAACCGACCGGGGAAACGGCCAGCAGCACCAAGATAGCGACCACCGGGATCGCCCGGCCAGCGTTGGAGACGTTGATCGCCAGCGCGCCACCGCGGCCGATATGGCCCAGCCAGAGGGCCACCGGCAGGGCGACCGCCGCGGCGATGAGCACGGCGGCGGCAGAGAGCTCGACGTGCTCGAGCATCCGGTGCCCTACGCCGTCGGTGCCGCTCCAGTTGCTGGCGTCGATTAGCCAGCGCACCGTGTCGGCAACCATGCTCATTTCCGGCTCACGCGGCCACGCCTCGGGTCCAGGGCGTCAGCACTCGCTGCAGGCCGAGCAGCAACAGGTCGGCGATGACGGCCAGCGCCACGCACAGCAGCGAGGCGGTGAGCACCTGCGCCCGGTACAGGCTGTTGAGCCCCTGAAAGATGAGGTCACCGAGCCCGCCGTACCCGACGTACCCGCCGATGGTCGTCAGCGCGATCGTGGACACGGTGGCGACCCGCAGCCCGGCCAGAATCGCCGGCAGCGCGAGCGGCAGCTCCACCCGCAGCAACAGCCGCAGGGACCCGTAGCCCAGCCCGCGCGCGGCCTCCACCACGTCGGCCGGCACGCCCGCCAGTCCGGCGGCGACGTTGCGCACCAGGATCACCAGTGTGTACGCCGTCAGCCCGATCTCCACCGTCAGCGGCTTGAGCCCGGTCACCGGCACCAGCGCGACGAACAGGGCGAGCGAGGGGATGGTGTACAGGACCCCGGCAAGGGCCAGGATCGGTCCGGCCGTCCGGCGCCGACGGGTGGCGAGCAGCGCCAGCGGGAAGGAGATCAGCAACCCCACGCTCACCGACACCAAAGTCAGCGAGATGTGCTGCCTCGTCGCGGCCTCGATCGCGTCGTAGTGTCCCGAGAGGTACTTCCACGACAGCCACGGGTTCGGCACGCCCGAGCTGTCTGCCAGCACACCCGGTCCAGGGAGCACATGTGGACGCTACCGCCGCCACACCCGCCCGGCCCAGCAGCCGGTCTAGCGACGGCGCGCCAATGATCCGGCTGGACCGGCTGGCCAAGCGCTACCCCGACGGAACCACCGCGGTCGAGGAGCTCACCCTCGACATCGCCGACGGCGAGCTGGCGGTGCTGGTCGGGCCATCCGGCTGCGGCAAGACGACGACCATGAAGATGGTCAACCGGCTGATCGAGCCCAGCTCCGGCCGGGTCTTCTTGGCCGGCGAGGATGTCACCAAGGCCGATCCGGTTGCCCTGCGCCGGCGGATCGGCTACGTAATCCAGCAGGTCGGGCTCTTTCCGCACCAGACCATCAACGCCAACGTCGCCACCGTGCCCTCGCTGCTGGGTTGGGACCGGCGGCGGACCGCCGCCCGCGTCGCCGAGCTGCTGGAGCTGGTGGGCCTAGACCCCGGCCAGTACGGCGGGCGCTATCCGCACCAGCTCTCCGGCGGTCAGCGACAGCGGGTGGGCGTGGCCCGGGCGCTGGCGGCCGACCCCCCGGTGCTGCTCATGGACGAGCCGTTCGGCGCCGTCGACCCGATCGCGCGGGACCGGCTGCAGGCGGAGTTCCTCCGCCTGCAAGCGGAGGTCCGCAAGACCACCATCTTCGTCACCCACGACATCGAGGAGGCGGTGCGCCTAGGCGACCGGATCGCCGTGCTGCGCCAGGGCGGCGTGCTGGAGCAGTACGCCGACCCCGCCACCTTGCTGGGCAGCCCGGCTTCGCCGTTCGTGGCCGACTTCGTCGGCGCGGACCGCGGGCTGAAGCGGCTCGCAGTGACGGCCATCGACGTCGCCGAGCTGGACAAGCCACCGGTGGTCGCGGTCGACGACCGGCTGGTCGACGCCCGCCGTGCCCTCAACGGCGCCAGCGCGCGGTGGGCGGTGGTGCTCGATGCCTCCGGGACGCTGCACGGATGGATAGGGGTGGAACAGGCCGTCGGCGACGGCGTCGTTGCCGACCGGGCGCATCGGATGGAGGCCTGGGTGCCGGCCGACGCCAGCCTGAAGACCGCGTTCTCGGTGATGCTCCAGTACGACGCGGGCTGGGTGGCCGTGCTTGACGGCGATCACTACCTCGGCGTGCTCACTCCTGGTTCACTGCACGCCGGCCTGCGGCGCTCGGTAGAGTCCCGCGAGTCCGGCATCGAGCCGGCAGCGGTGTCGTTGGACCAGGCCGGTGAGGTCTAGCTAGGACTGGGCGCCGCTCCGGTGTAGGACAGGCCCCTGGCCCGACCTCGGCGCAACGGCAAAGGACCCTCGCCGCCGCAACGCTGGCCCCCACCACCTGGGCCACCAGCTTGATTCCGCCCCGACCGACCGCTCGCGCCTGCGCACCCAATAGCAACCGCCACTGCCGCTCGTTCAGATGCGGCCTGATCTCCGTCAGCACGCCCGCCAACCGATCCTGCCGGGCGGACAGCCGTCCGCCGCGGCGGTTGAGGAAGAACGCCGTCGTGGCGCCGGCGCCGGGCCACCCGGTCCGTTCGTCCAGCCGGGCCGTGTAGGCCTCGCGTAGCTGGGGGTGCAGCTCGACCTGACGGGGTTTGGCGCCCTTGCCGTAGAAGCGGACGTTGCCCTTCCGGGTCGAGAGGCGCACGTCGTCGAGGTCGAGGGTGACCGTCTCGCCGTTGCGGGCGCCGGCGTAGAACGGGGTCAGGATCAGTGCCCGGTCGCGGGCGGACTCGACGGTGCCGGCGGCGCGCAGCCAGCGGGTGACGGCCCGGCCGATCAGGGCGCGCGGGGCGAGGGGCGCCAGATCGAGGCGCTGCGCGGCGGCGGGGCCAAGGCCGGTACGGGTGTAGAAGTCGTCGACGGCGGCCAGGGCGTTGTTGATGGTGGCGTTGGAGCGTTTGAGCACCGCGGCCGGGTGGGTCCGGTACTCCCGCACGTGCCCAGTCTCGGGCAGTGCTTCGGCTAGCGGTTCACCCTCGACGTCGGCGGTGGCCAGCCAGGCCAGGTAGCCGCGGATTTGGAGGCGTAGGTGCGTCGGGTCGCCTCCGACAGCGGCGCCCCGGCCAGCTGCTCTCGAGGTAGCCGGCCTGGAGGGCCCCCCTACAGGTGGGAGCGGGACCGGCGCCCGCCCACGGCGAGGCGCCGCACCGTACGGGTCCGTGTTCTCGGAAGCTGCTCCGGTGGGCTGGGTGCCCGATGTCGCCGCGTTCTCGGAAGGCACACCTCGGCGAGCGCAGCACCCGTTGCACCGGTGGGCCGATCCAGGGGCATATGCGTCGAAGACCAGTCGCGACCCGTAGACGGGCACCCACAGCGCTGCCAGCACCAGGGTGCGCATCGAGACCCGGGGACTGGTGAGCACAAACCCTCCGGCGACGACGGTCCGGTCACATGCGCGTACTCCCAGAGTGCCGTTGGACGGGTAGGAGGGGTCACGGCCGCGACGGGCCGGCTCAGCCCGCCGGAAGCCACGTGCGTGCGGCCGCGACGAGTGCCGAGACCCCGGTCGTGATCGTCGGCTCGAGGACGGGCGCGTAGTGGGGGGAGTGGTTCGAGGGCAGGTCACGGACGATGCGGGTGAGCTCCTCGATGCTGCTGGCTCCAGCGAAGGCAGCCGGGTCCGCTCCACCGAGGAGCCAGAAGACGCAGGGGACGCCGGCTGCCCGGGCGAGCAGCCCGACGTCCTCGCTGCCCGTGACGGCTCCGGGGTCCACGACGCGTCCCGGACCGAGGTGGCGCTCGAAGCCGGCGAGGGTGGTGGCGCAGCCGTCGGCGTCGTTGACGACGGCTGGAAAGGACTCCAGCACCTCGACGTCGGCCGCCCGGTGCGCACCGGAGGCCTGCGCCTCGGCGCTCACGATGCGGGTGATCGCCTGCAGCACCCGGGTGCGGACGTCCTCGTCGAACGCGCGGACGCTGAGCAGCAGCTCGGCGCTGTCGGGAATGATGTTGCCCCGGCTGCCCGCACGCATCGCGCCAACCGTCACCACCGCCGTCTCGGTGCCGGCGATCTCGCGTGAGACCACGCCCTGGAGCCGGAGGACGGTCGCCGCCGCCATGACGACCGGGTCGACCGAGGCCTCCGGGCGCGAGCCGTGGGCACCCTGGCCGTGCAGGGTGACGCGCAGCGAGTCCGAGGCCGCGAACGCCGGACCGGCGCGCAGCGCCAGGATGCCGGCCGGCAACGGAGCGACGTGCTGACCCAGCACGGCGTCAGGGCGGGTAAAGCGCGTAAACAGCCCGTCGTCGATCATCGCCTGCGCCCCGCGCCCGACCTCCTCCGCGGGCTGGAAGACCAGCATGAGCGTGCCCGCCCACGAGCTCCGCTCTGCCGCCAGCGTCGTGGCCGCGCCCAGCAGGCAGGTCACGTGCATGTCGTGGCCGCACGCGTGCATGACGGGGACGTCGGTGCCGTCGGCGTCCACCTGGCGCTGCGTGCTCGCGTATGCCAGACCGGTGTCCTCGGTGACAGGCAGCGCGTCCATGTCGGCGCGCAGCAGCGCGCTCGGGCCGGGCCCGTTGTGCAAGATCCCCACGACGCCGGTGCCGCCCACGCCGGTGGTCGTCTCGTAGCCGCAGTTGCGCAGCCACTGCGCGACGATGCCGGCCGTGCGCCGCTCCTGGAACGCCAGTTCGGGGTGGGCGTGCAGGTTCTGGTATGTCGACGCCAGGCTGGCGGAGCTGTCCTGCGGCTGGGGCGCGTGCGGTGTCGAGCTCATGACGGTGGCCCACTTTCCAGGCCTGCCCGAGGCATCTTGAATGGGATCTTACCGACGAAGTCACCGGTCGAACAGCACGGCGCGGAGAAAGGCGGTGCCGTGATCAACGCCGGCCGCTGAACTTCGTCGCCGTGAACCACGCCGACGTCGGCGCCGTCGGCGCCGTGGCGCCCCGCCTCAACAGCCCTCCCTGAGACCGCGCGAGGCGGCGCCGCGCCCCGTGCTCGCAAGGACTTTGCCGCCAGGGCGGGATCGGGCCTACTGGTGTCGCGGCACACGAGGAGGAGCAACCAATGTCGACCGCCGAACCGCCGATCTGAACCGTTCTCCAGGGCGAAGCTCGCCGGGTGTCAGTCTGCGCACGATCGCCGCCGTGGTCATCGCCCTGCTGGTGCTGCTGTTCATCGTCCTCAACCGGGACCCGACCCGGATCTCCTTCGTCGCGAAGGCACCGTTGTGGGTCGCTCTGGCCGTGGCCGCCGCCGGAGGGTTCGTGGCCGGCTTTCTGCTCAGCCGACGCCGGTACAAGTGACGAGCGCTGACCCTCGAGTGCGGTCAATATTTCACGGTCAGGGTTTCACGGTCAGCGGGGCGTCGTCCCGCGGGGCGCGGAACAGTGCGCGGGCCTTGGTGGAGTCCCATTTTGACCGCGTTGCCGACCGGCGTCGCCAGGCGACGATTCCGCTCGGCCGGGTACGCGCCGCTGGCGGCCCAAGCTGTGGCAGACCGATACCGATACCGATACCGATCGCCTCGACCCGATGATGTCCCCTCTAGTCTAGCAAGGCTTGGTGCCCTGAGGGGCAAGGTCGGTCGAGGGGTAGCGGTTTGCGGGCTGCCTCCGGCCCGGTCTGGGTCGTGCCGGTGGCGTGTCGGGTCAGGCAGAAGGGTCAGCCGGCGGGGCCGGGCAGCGCGCGGAGCAGGTCGTAGCCGGTGGTCAGCGGACCGTCGGCCTGGCCGGGGGCGAGCCGG
>Ga0208079_1000062_pt1 | contig 60097 bp, 49 predicted proteins | sample NGESurdeep092012_5_FD_184474 | JGI IMG/M metagenome (GOLD analysis project Ga0208079, IMG submission 184474) | Arctic peat soil microbial communities from Barrow, Alaska - NGEE Surface sample 210-2 deep-092012 (SPAdes) | ecosystem: Environmental > Terrestrial > Soil > Wetlands > Peat ... | reverse complement strand
AGGCGCCGCTCGACGACGAGGCCGGGGCCGTGGCCTACGAACGCGGACGTTACGAGGAGGCCGTCGGATTCTTCGACCGCGCGCTCGCGAAGGAGCCGGACTCCGCCGTTTTCAAGGCAAACCGCGAGAAGGCGGCAGCGGCGGCGGCGTTCATCAAGAGCATAGCGCCGTCGACGGGAACGGCAAATTGAAGATGGCCTCGGGCCGACGGGTCCTGGACAAGGTTTTTAAGCGGCGCGATCGGTATCAGATACCAGACTGGAAGAGAACGATTACGAAGTTGTTGATGGGCAGCAGCGGCTGAACGCCATCTTTGACTTCTTCGCCGGCACGCTTGGCCTCCCCTCAGAATCTGTCCCTGAGTTTGGCGGTCCCCTTTACGCGTCGCTAAAGCCCGCGCCACGTGATGCCTTTGACGATTTCGAAATCGAGTACGACGAGATTGAGGACGCCTCTGAAGAGGACCTCCGTGAATTCTTCTTACGGCTGCAGGATGGACTTCCCTTAACCAGTAGCGAGAAGCTGAACGCAGTCAAGAGCAACCTCCGCAATTTCTGCCAGAAAGGGACGAACCACAGTTTCTTCAAGTCGAAGATCAGCGCCCCCAACACGCGCTACGCTCACTTCGACATTCTTTCAAAGGCGGCGACTCTTGAAGTCGATGGCATTGACGCCGGGCTCGGGTTCAAAGACATCAAAGAACTGTTTCGCGCGCAGGTGAATTTCTCCCCCTCCTCGGCGACTGCTAGACCTCGCGGTTGGCGTTCTCCATCTCAAGGAGCCGCCGGTCACGTGTGAGCTGGTCGACCGCCTGGCGAATGAGTAATCGCGGCGGAGCATCCCTTTAAGCGTAACCGATTCTTGGCACGCGAGATACGGCCACGCGCGTCATACACAGCTCGCGTGTCTTCGGCACACTTAGCGGCTCCCTACCTTGACAGGGCACCTCTTGGGAGCAATATTAGAGGCAGCCTCATCCACCAGGTGTGGAAAGAGACCTTTCGCCGCTCGCCGGGTCATCCGGGGCGGCGATTGCATTTATGGGACCCTCGCCGCGAAGCTGGTTTCGAGCTGCCTGCGCGTCCGGTCCCCATCGACGTGGTAAGCGGTGACGAGAAACATGGCGCTCCGGGGCCGATCGCGCTTCCCGAAGATCCTCCGCTCCAGGACGACCACGTAGTCGAAGTCGCGGAGCCACACGTACGTCCGAATCTGCTTCCGCCCCTTGTCGTAGTCCCAGACGGCGACCGCCGGGTCCTGCTCGTTGTCCAGGGTTGGCCTGCACCAGGGCAGCAAAGGCCTCGGTTGCGGTACGCGACGGCGCCGATGAGTAGGTCGACGACCTGGAGCAATTCCACTTCATCGGACCGGACCGTCTGGATGTCCTTCACTATGCTCCGGTCGAAGTCGTAGTTCGCGTTGGCGAGCACTTCGCGGAGTTTCTGGACCTTCTCTGCGCTGCGCGTGTCCTTGATGTCCAGAAAGATCCTGTACCGCTTCTCGGGCCGGATGATCGGCTGGATGAGCTGGAAGTACATCTTGTAGTACCAGTCGTCGTGTGTCTGCCGGAATTCGGTGTGATCGAGTCTCGACTTGTCCGCGACGATGAGTGCGCGGAACTGGATGCAGGATTCGTCGAAGAAGAGGTCAACAAGGTCGACGTAGAACTCAGGCTTCCCCGGGGACACCTTCGTCCACTTTGACTCGAAACCAGGATCGACTCGCCCATCGGGCATGGCGTGTCGAAGCCTGAGGCCGTGCTTGCGTTTCAGGTCTCCGATGCGCCGTGAGATTCGGCGGACCTCCACCGTCGGGCACCAGAGAGCGCCCAGCACCATGATCCCCTGGCGGTCGTTCAGAAGATGGCAGCTCTCGTCGCAGTAGACGTTTATCAGATCAGTCATCGGCGATATCCCGCTGCAAGGGTGGGGCTAGAAGGGAGGATCCTCAGTGTTCGACTCTTCAGGACTTGGTGCAACCAGATCAGCTTCTCCCCTATCGACCGGTAGCTAAAGTGAAAACTCTAATCATCAATGCTACGCGCCCACCTCTTCGCCGTCCCGCATGACCGTCAAAAGGTCCGCAAGGATGCGCGCGGTCGCGCCCCAGATCGCGTGGCCCTTGTAGTGGTAGACGAGCGTCATCACGTCCTTGCCCTTCCACTTCACCGGCCGCTCCTCGACCACCATGGGATCGAGGAGGTACGCGAGCGGCACCTCGATGATCGACTCGACCTCGCCCGGCCGAGGTGCGAACGTGACCGGGTAGGGGATCGACCCGACGAACGGCGCGACCTCGAACTCGGTGACCGTGACGAGGCGCGGCAGGGCTCCCAGGATCCTCACGCTCTTTCGCGAGACACCGATCTCTTCCTCGGTTTCCCGAACCGCCGTCTCCCAAAGGTTTGCGTCGGCCGCGTGCTTGCCGCCGCCCGGGAACGAGATCTGGCCCTTGTGGTGCTCGACCATCTCCGTCCGCTTCGTGAAGAGCGTCCAGAGCGCCTTCTCGCGCACGTAGAGAGGGATCAGGACGGCCGCCGGGCGCAGCGGAACCGTGCCCGCGCCCGCGGGCCGCTCGGAGACGAGCGGCCGCGCCGGCCAGCTTCGTGAGAGGCGCTGCCTCAGATCCAACATCCAGGGGCTGTAGGCCCCGTTTTCCAACTCCGTCATGACCCCGCTTCGGACGTGCCGAAACCCTGCCGGTCGGTCGCGGCCTTCTCGCCCCTCTTCACGAAGGTCTGGAGGTACGCCTCGATGAAGCCGTCGAGGTCGCCGTCCAGGACGCGGTCCACGTCCCCGACCTCGTAGTTCGTGCGGTGGTCCTTGATGAGCCGGTAGGGGGCGAGCACGTACGAACGGATCTGCGATCCGAAGCCGATCTCCATCTTCGTGCCCGCGCGGACGGCGTCTTTCGCGAGGCGTTCCTCGACGGCGCGCTGGTAGAGGCGCGACCTCAGGACTTTCATCGCCGAGTCCTTGTTCTTGTGCTGCGAGCGCTCGTTCTGGCACTGCGCGACGAGCCCGGTCGGCAGGTGCGTGATGCGGATCGCCGACTCGGTCTTGTTCACGTGCTGTCCGCCCTTGCCGCCGGCCCGGAAGGTGTCGATCCGGAGGTCCTTGTCGTTGATCTCGACGTCGATCGTGTCGTCGATCTCCGGCGAGACGTAGACGGCCGCGAAGGACGTGTGGCGCCGGGCCGCGGCGTCGAAAGGCGAGATGCGCACGAGGCGGTGCACGCCGCGCTCGGCCTTCATGTGTCCGTAGGCGTATTCCCCCTCGAAGCGCAGCGTCGCGGTCTTGATGCCCGCGTCCTCGGCGTACGTCACCTCGAGAACGTCCGTCTTCCATCCGCGGCGCTCGCCGAAGCGGAGATACATCCTCATGAGCATGTCGGCCCAGTCCTGAGCCTCGGTCCCGCCCGCGCCCGCGTGGATCTCGACGAGCGCGGGCAGCGGATCCTCGTCATGCGTGAGTTTGAACGTGAGCTCCTTGCGGCGCGCCCAGGGCGCGATCGTGGCAAGCGCCGTGTCGGCATCCGCCTCGACTTTCTCGCCCGTGCGAAGGAACTCGCCGAGGATCTCGAGCTCCTCCTGCCGCTCCTTGAGATCCTTGTCGTCCGCGAGCACGCGCTCGGCGCGCTTCAGCTTGCGGAGCGTCTCCTGCGCCTCGAGGGCGTTCGCCCAGAAGGCGGGTTCGCCGGTCGTCCGTTCGAGCTCTTCCTTCTCTTTCGCGGCTTTGCGGACGTCAAAGATAGCCCCGGAGGGCGCTCACGGACGACGCGAGCTCGAGCAGGCGCTCAATGCGTTCTTCGTTCACGTGGAACTTCCTCCTGGGCGTTTCCGGGGCTCGAGAACCCGCGCGCGGAGGATACCGGCCAGAAGCCCTGCCGTGCAAACCCACGCGACGGCGTCGCCCGCGGCAACCGCGGGCGGCGGCGCCGACGGGCGCTCGAGCGGCACCGAGAAGGCGCCCTTGACGTCGGGATCGAGCGTCACGAGAACGCGGCCCGTCGCGTCGACGGCCCCGCTGATCCCGGTGATAGCCGCGCGGACGAGCGGGCGGCCCGTCTCGATCGCGCGCACGACGGCCCCCTGAAAGTGTTGTCGTTGCGCCCCCGCGCGCCCGTACCACGCGTCGTTCGTGAGCGTGAAGAGGACATCCGCGCCCGCTCGGGTTTCGTCGCGCGCGATCCATGGGAAGAGGACTTCGTAACACACCGCGCCGCCCAGCCTCCAGGACCCGAGAGAGAGCAGGGTCGTGCCGCTTCCGGGCGTGAAGGCCGAGGGAACAGCGCGGCTGATGGGCCGGATCTTCCGGAGAAGCCCGGCGAGCGGCACGTATTCGCCGAAGGGCACGAGGCGCTGCTTGAAATAGGGCGGGCGCGCGGCGCCTGCCTTCGTCACGAGGACCGCGGCGTTGTAGAACGCCGCCTCGGGATCGTCCGGGGCATCGGACCAGATGGTGCTCAGAAGGATCGCGATGTCGAGCTCCCGGCAGAGTGCGATGACCCTCTGGCGGTAGGCCTCGGAAAACGACCACGCGTACGGCGACGCGCTCTCCGGCCACAGCACGAGGACGGGTCGGTCGTGCCGGCAGAGCATTCGCGTCTGATCCTCGAGGTCGACGAAGAGGCGCTCGGCGGTTCCGGGCTCCCAGCGAAGTTCCTGCCTGACGTTTGGCTGGATGACGCCGACCACGAGGACTTCTCCCGCCGGATGCGGTCGTCGCGGTCCGGCCGCCGCCGCGAAAACGCCCGCGAGGGACGCGCCGACGAGCCACCCGAGGCGCAGGTTCCGGGCGGGGCGCGTCAGCGCGACGTACAGGGCGGCATTCAAGGACGCCGCGAGGAGCGACGTCAAGAAGACGCCGCCGAGGGCCGTCGTGCCCATCAGCTGCGGGACGTCCGCGAGCGGGTTCGCGAGGAGCGCCCACGGGAAGCCGCCGAAGATGTACACGTACGTGCGGAAGAGCTCCTGAGAGGCCCACGAGGCGCCGAATGTCGCCACGAGGCCGGCGGCTGACCGGGGAGCGACCCAGGCGTAAAGGAGACCCATCACCGCGAAAGGCACCGCGCAGATCGCCGCCGCCGCCGCAAGCGCGAGTCCGGCGACGGGCCACGCCACGCCGCCGAACCGGTAGACCGTATAGGCGATCCACGGGATCGTCAGCGTCCAGAACACGAGCCCGAAAACGTACCCGAGGAATGCCGCCTGCTTCGGTCGCGCGCCGTCGAGCGCCGCAATCAGCGGGATCAATGCGACGGGCAGAAGAGGAAGTATCGAGAAGTTCGGAAAACACAGCGCCAGCAGCACGCCGGACGCGCTAGAGAAGAGAAGACGGGAGGATTTCTTAGAAGGTAAGAGAGACAGCATGCGGCGGCCGAGCCGTCATCCCCTCTTCGGCGCGAACTCTTCCGCCCGGTAGCTCGAGCGGACGAACGGGCCGGAGAAGACGGCCGAAAAGCCCAGCTCCATCCCCCGCGCCTCGAGCGACGCAAAGCGCTCGGGCGTCGCGTACTCCACGACCGGTAGATTCCAGGCGGACGGCCGCAGGTACTGCCCGACCGTGACGACGTCGACTCCGGCGGCGCGCAGCGCGCGGAACACGTCGACGACCTCTTCGTCTTCTTCCCCGAGGCCCAGCATGAGGCCCGACTTCGTCGTCATCGCGGGATGCCGTTCCTTCACGCGGGCGAGGAGGTCCACCGACCGGCCGAACCTCGACTTCGGGCGGACGGTGTCGTAGAGGCGGGGAACGGTCTCCACGTTGTGGTTGTAGACGTCGGGGCCGGAATCGGCCACGCGGTCGATCTGGAGGGCGTTGCCCTGAAAGTCGGGCGTCAGCGCCTCGACCGTGCGCGCGCCGTCGTCTTCCTTCAGCGCCCGAACGACGGCCGCCCAGTGCGCCGAGCCCCCGTCCGCGAGGTCGTCGCGGTCGACAGACGTGACGACGATGTGCCGGATTCCCATTTCGTTGGCGGCCCCCACGAGCCGCGCGGGCTCCTCCGGGTCGAGGGAAGCGGGACGCCCGGACGTGATGTGGCAGAAGCCGCAGGCGCGGGTACAGACGTCGCCCGCGATGAGGAACGTGGCCGTCCTCCGCTCGAAGCACTCCGTCCGGTTCGGGCAGCGCGCCTCCTCGCAGACTGTCGAGAGGCTTCCGCGCCGCATGCGCGACTTCATCTCGTGGAGGTCGAGGAGACGAAGCTTCTTCTCCCGGATCCACGGGGGCAGGCGGGGCTCGCCGCGGACGGGGAGAGAACGGAGCCGATGGCTCAAGGCACAACCAGGGGTCTGTTCTTGATCTGCTTGTCGGTGGTCTTGATCTTCTTCGCCGCCGCCTCCGCCTTCGCGCGGTCCTTGAACGGGCCCACGCGCACGCGGAACCAGCCGTCCTTGCCGGGCACGGCCGACACGTCCGCCGCGAAACCTTCGTCCATGAGACGTTTCCTGAGGTCGTCCGCGGCGGGCGCCTTCTTCGTCGCGAGCACCTGCACGTAGAACGGGCCCTTCGGGGCGTCCTTCTGATGCGCGAGGGGAGCGGCCGTCGGAACGGGAGGCGGCGGGGTGGGAACCGGTGTCGGCACGGGCACCGGCGTCGCCGCCGCCGCGGCAGCCTCCTTCAGGGCCGCCCGCTTCTCGGCGGCGAAGCCGAGCGCCTCTTCGGCGGGCCTCTCGACGGAGCTCCCGGATTTCCGGGTCTCGCGAGGCCCGTCCGACGGTGCGAGCGTCGGCACCGGTAGGTCCGAAGCGTTCGCCAGCGTCGCGACCGCGCCCGGGCCCTTTCGCGCCGCGGCGCCCGTTTTCATCCCGAAGAAGAAAGCCAGCGCGAGCGCCGCGAGGAGAAGCAAGAAGAAGAGTGCGGCCTGCCGGCCCGTGACCGAAATCTGATAGTGGACAGGCGGCCTCGCCGGCCGGTCCGACCGATCCTCGGGGCCCTCCGAAAGCCCAAGCGCGGTCATCCTTACTTCTCGCCCTTCTTGAGAAAGGCCGAGATCAGGTCCATCGGCAACGGGAAGATGACCGTCGAGTTCTTCTCCGAAGCGATCTCCGTGAGCGTCTGCAGATACCGGAGCTGGAGCGCGGCGGGCTCGCGGCCGATGATCGCGGCTGCCTCCGAGAGCTGCTTGGAAGCCTCGAACTCGCCGGCAGCGTGAATGATCTTCGCGCGCTTCTCGCGCTCGGCCTCGGCCTGCTTCGCCATGGCGCGCTGCATCTCGATCGGCAGGTCGACGGCCTTCAGCTCGACCATCGTCACCTTGATGCCCCACGGGTCCGTGTGCTTATCGAGGATTTCCTGCAGGCTTTCGTTCAGCTTGTCGCGCGAGGAAAGCAGCTCGTCGAGCGTCGCCTGGCCGAGGATCGAGCGGAGCGTCGTCTGGGAGAGCTGCGACGTGGCATAGAGGTAGTTCTCGACCTTCACGACGGCCCTCGCCGGGTCCATGACGTGGAAGTAGACGACCGCGTTCACCTTCACGGACACGTTGTCCCGGGTGATGACGTCCTGGGGCGGCACTTCGAGGACCACCGTGCGGAGAGAGATGCGCACCATCGTCTCGAACGGCCAGAAGATGAGCGTGAGACCGGGGCCCTTCGGGCTCGGCGAGAGGCGCCCGAGCCAGAACGTGACGGCCCGCTCGTATTCATTGAGGACGTTGATCCACTTCGAGAGAAAGATCAGAGCGACGAAGAGAACCGGGACGAGGAGCGTCAGATTCGACATGAGTCTCCTTAAGCCCCTTTCGGGGCGGGACGGACGAGGACGAGAAGGCCGTCGAGACCGGTGATCTCGACGTTTTCGCCGGCGGCGACCGGCGCGGAGGAACGCGCCTCCCAGAGGGCGCCGTCGACGAAGATCTTGCCCATAGGAGCGAGAGTCGTGCGCGCGGCGACGACCTGGCCCACGAGAACGCCGGCGCCGGTGCGATCCGGCAACCGCTTCACGGCGAGAGCCCTGAACGAGAGGGCCGCGAGGATCGCCGCGGTCGTGACGGCGCCCGCGATGAGCGTCGCGAGCTCGCCGCGCGGAGCGCCAGCCCGGTCGGGAAACAGGAGGAGGCCGCCGAGCACGATCGCGGCCGCGCCCCCCAAGGCGAGGACGCCGTGCGCCGCAAGCTTCACTTCGAGGAAGAAGAACAGGCCCCCGAGCAAGATGAGAAAGACGCCCGCCCCGTTGACGGGGAGGACCGACATCGCGAAGAGCGCGAGGACGAGGCAGATCGCGCCGAGGACGCCCGGCAGGATTCCGCCCGGATGGGAAAGCTCGGAGTAGAGGCCCACGAGACCGACGAGGAAGAGGATCCCGGCGATCGCCGGGCTCGCGATCACGCCGAGGATCCGTTCTCGCCGCGTCATCTCCCGCGGCTCGGTCGCGAGACCGGCTGTCTTCAGGACGACGTCGGGCCTGCCGACGCGCTTCGCCGTGCGCCCGTCGAGCCGCGCGAGGAGCTCCGGAATGTCGCGCGCGATGACCTCGATCAGCTTGCGTTTTTCGGCCTCGGTCTCGGAGTACGACGTCGCCTCCGTAACGGCCTTGACGGCGTCGTCCACCGGGCGGCCGCGGGGCTCGGTGACGGAACGGAGCAGCGCCGAGACGTCCTCCCCCACTTTTTTCGCGATCGTCTTCGGGAGATCCTCGCCGCCTCCCCCAACGGGCGACGCGGCGCCCGCGTTCGTGCCCGGCGCCATCGCGGCGACATCGCACGACATGAGGATGAGGAACCCGGCCGAGGCGGCCTGCGCTCCGGCGGGCGCGACCCAGCCCACGACCGGCACGGGCGAGGCCAGGATCGCCCGAGTGATTTCCCGCGTGGAGTCGAGCCGCCCGCCCGGCGTGTCGATGCGCAGGATCACGAGGGGCGCGCCCGAGGTCCCCGCCTCCCGGATCGCGTCCGACACGAAGCGCGCGCTCACGGCGTGGATCTCGGAATTGAGATCGATGACGGGCACCGGCGCCGCGGCGAGGGCGGCCGATGCCACCAGCGACCCGGAGAGCGCAAGAGCCGCGGAGAAGCGCACGACGGCATTATAGGTTCGTGTTAGAACGCACCGTGCGCTGGAAGCCGGTCGACGTTCTGACTGTCGTCTTCGCAAGCGCGCTTTTCGTCGTCGGCGTTCTCCGATACGGCGTCCTCGACGACCGCTCTGTGTTCCTGCGGATGGCAGCCGTGGCTCTCGTCCCCGTCGGGATCGCGTTCTGGCGCGCGCGGGGCGACGCGACGGGCCACGCGACGGGCGCCCTCGCCGTCCTCTTCGACTACTACGTCATCGGCTGCGTTCTCGTCATCTTCGACGGACTCGGTCCGCTCATCCGCGCCGTCCATCCCATCGATCGCGACGCGGCCCTCATCGCCTTCGATCGCGCGCTCTTTGGAGTCGACCCGACCGTCCTGCTCGAGAAGCTCGCGACGCCCCTTCTGTCGGACGTCCTGACGATCTTCTATGCGCTCTACTACTTCCACCCCATCGTGCTCGGGACCCTCGTTTTCTTCGACGACCGCGCCCGCCCGACGCGCGCCCGCGATTTTCCGCGCTATGCCTTCGTGATGGTCTTCGTGTTCTACGTCAGCTACGCCTGCTACTTCCTGGTGCCCGCGATCGGTCCCCGGTACACCGTGCAGCACGCGGGCCCGCTGCCGCGCGGAGCCATCTCGCAGGTCATCGACCACACGCTCGACGTCCTCGAGAAGAACAAGCGCGACTGCTTCCCGTCGGGGCATACGATGGTCCTCACGGCCGTCCTCTTCGAGGCGTATCGCCGATCGAAAAAGACGTTCTGGGCGTTCCTGCCGTTCGCCGTCGGCCTGTACGTCGCCACGGTTTACTGCCGGTACCACTACGTGGCGGACGTCCTCGCGGGCCTCGCGCTCGCGTTCGTGGCCGTCCCCCTCGGGAACGCGCTCTACAGGCGCTTCGGCCGGCCGCAACCGGAGTCAGAGGTGCCGGGGCGCGGACCTTAAACGAGCGTCGAGAGGAACAGGGTCGCCGGCGCCACGCGGATGCCATCGGGGCTCACGTAGTCCTTCGTGCCCGCCGCCGAGACCTGCCAAGCCTCGGCCTTCGGGAAGCGGGCCTTGAGGGAGCGCAGGCTCGAGGAGACGTCGGCATCGGCAGACTTCACCTCGACGAACCAGAGCGGGGCGCGCTTTTCGGTGACTACGAAGTCCACCTCCCGCCCATCCCTGTCGCGGAAGTACCGAAGCTCCAGGTCCCGTCCCTTCGCGTCCTGCTCGAAGTGCACCCATTTCAGGAGATGGGAAGCCACGAGGTTCTCGAACCGCGCGGCGGGATCGGGTACGAGCGTCCAGTCGAACTGATAGTGCTTCTGCTCCTTCTTGACGGCTCGAAGCCGCGGGGCCCCAAAAGGAGCGAGGCGAAAGATGGCGTAGAGGCGCTCGAGGATTCGAAGCCAGTTCGCGACGGTCTTGTGAGCGACCTGCAGGTCTTCGCGCAGCGCGTTGATCGAGAGCGGCGAACCCACCAGCTCCGGAAGACGCAAGGCAAGAAGCTCGATGTTCCCGAGGTCCTGAACGCGTTCGAGGCTCGCGACGTCCTCGCGCACGAGGCGGTCCCGGTACTCGCGGGACCACCGCCGCGCCTCGACTTCCGAGCCGCCAAAGTAAGGCTCGGGAAAGCCGCCCAGGGTCAGCAGGTCGCGGAGCTCTCCCGGCGTCTTCAGCTTCAGCTCGGCGACCGAAAGCGGATGGAGGCGAAGAAGATGGTAACGGCCCTGCAGGGAGTCGCCGCCGTGGCGATAGAAGTCCAGGCGGGCGCTGCCCGTCACGAGGATGCGCTGGGACGGGCGCCGGCCGTCGAACACGCCTTTCAGGAAATTGCGCCACGACCGGTACTTGTGGATCTCGTCGAAGACCCAGAGCCGCGCGGGCGGAAGCTGGCCGCGCAGGATCTTCTCCCGGTCCTCCGCGACGTCCCAGCTCAGGTACCCCTTCTTCGCGCCCGGCAGCCCGCGTGCCATGGTCGTCTTTCCCACCTGGCGCGGGCCGCACACGAAGACCATCTTTCGGCGCAGGTCCTGTTCGACCTGGGGAACGAGGTAGCGGGTCGCGGCCATCGCGCCACGATACGGCGGAATTCTACCTGTGTCAAAACCTGCCGCGGCATTTTTCTACCAGCGGCGAATACGGCCGGTCACCTCCCACTTCGGATGCGGCCCCTTTCTCCAGTATTGACGCATGTACTTCAATGAAGTATAATTCCCGCATGGTTCTGGTGGAGACCTCCGTCTTCACACGGCTCATTCGGGAGCTGCTCTCGGACGAAATGTACCGGCGACTTCAGGCGCACCTCGTCATCAATCCCGAGGCGGGCGACGTCATTCCAGGCGGAGCCGGGCTTCGAAAGCTTCGGTGGCGCGAGGAGGGCAAGGGAAAGCGAGGCGGTCTGAGGGTCATCTACTACAGGATCGATTCCGGGCGGCTTTATCTGCTCTACGTTTACAAGAAGAGTGATCAACCGAACTTGACGAAGGCCCAGATCCGGGACCTCCGTCACGTCATCGCGGAGGACGAATCATGAAGAAGGCGCAGTTTGAGGAGCTCCTCGAGAGTGTCCGTGAAATGAAGGCCATCGAGAAGGGCCTAAAGAAGCCGTCGCGCACGTTCGAGTTTCCGCCCCCGAATGCGCGTCAGATCCGCCGGAAGTTCCAGCTCACCCAGTCCGACTTCGCGAGGCTCATCGGAATCAGCGTCAGCACGCTGCGCAACTGGGAGCAGGGCCTTCGAGTTCCAGAGGGTCCCGCTCAAGTTCTTCTGCGGGTCGTGGATGCTCATCCGGAGGCGGTCTTTGAAGTCTGCACCCCTTACAAGTCCCGCACCGCCTCGGCTCGATAGCCAGAACCCTTAGCATACGAACAACCTGATGACCGTTACCGAATTCATCGCCAAGTGGTCTGCCTCCGGCGCGGCCGAAAGGGCGAACAAGGACTCGTTTCTCATCGATTTCTGCGACCTGCTCGGCGTGCCGCGCCCGCATGCAACCACGGGCGATCCTGACAAGGACACGTACACGTTCGAAGGGACGCATGAGGACCACGAACAGGGCCATCTTCTCGTCGTCCCCGGCGCTAACAGACGATTCCGATTCTTTGTCCCCGAAGTGAAACTTGAGGCTAATCTCGCCGCGCGGGTGTGCTCGTCTTACGCGTTGGCACTGGCTTACGAATGCGCGAAGCACGCGATAGAGTTCTGGAAACGAAGGCGGCCGGTCGGTACCAGGGTCGGCCACGGGCTTCTCGCTACAGCCGCTTCGCGACGAGCCGGTAGCGCCTGTAGATGCGGCCGCCGAAGACCTCGAGCGGCTTCAGGATGTCGAGGTTGTCCTCGAGCATCCACGAGAACTCCGCCCACTTGTGGCCGAGGCGGATGCCTTCCTTCGCCGCCTCGTAATAGAGAATCGCATCGATGCCCTTCCGGCGGTACTCCGGCAGGACGCCGAGCGCCATGACCCTCACCCGGTCGATCTTCTTCTTCTCCGTGAGGAACTTCAGCCAGCCGAAGGGAAACAGAGAGCCACCCATCTTCACGAGGACCTGGTTGAAGTCCGGAAGCGCGAGGTGGAACCCAACGGGCTTCCCGTCGATTTCGACGAAGAGGATGTATGGCGGATGGATGATGGGCTTGAGCTTCTTGGCCATGGCGTCGATCTCCTCCGACGTCATCGGCACGAAGCCCCAGTTCTTCTCCCAGGCCGCGTTATAGATCGTCTTCACGATCGCGAGATCCTCGTCGAACCTGTCCATGCGGATCGGCCGCACGACGAGGCCCTTCTCGCGCTTGCGAACGGCGTCCGAGAGGCGCGCGAGCCTCCGAAACGAGAGATCTCCCACGGGCGCGAGGATCGCGACGAGGTCCTTCTCCTTCGCATACCCCGCCTCCGCGAAGAGGTCGAGGTAGTACGCGGGGTTGTACGTCATCATCAGGAACGGAAGGCCGGGATCGCTTTCGGACGGGACCAGCGCACCGACCTCGTCGTTGAGCGACGGATTCGCGGGACCGCGCAGCCTCTCGCACCCGGGCAGCATCGAGCGCACGGCCGCCTCGGCGGCGCCGAAAAGGGCAAGCGCTACCTCCCGGTCGTTCTCACTTTCGAAGAATCCAAAAAATCCCGTCTTCTCGCCGTGCACCCGGTTGTGCTCGTCATCCACGATCGCCGCGATGCGCCCGACGACCCTTCGCGCGCGGCGCGCCAGAAAGAGTCTCCTCTTCGCGTGCCTCCAGAACGGGTTCTTCGCCTCGTCGAGCATCCAGCGAACGTCGCTCCTGAGGGGCGGCGGCCAGTTCGGATCGCCCGCATAAATCCGGTACGCGAGCTCGACGAATTCCTTGAGATCGGACGGCGAGGAGACGGGATCCACCCGTAAGGGCGCCTTATCGTTCACGTCGTGTCGTGCCTCCTCATGCAAACGGTCTCACAGCGGTTCGGAGCGATCAAGCCCTGCCGACCCGGGGGGCGCGCATGAGCTATCGTGCAATGCTGCGCCGCGGTCGGGCTCAAGGAGTCTCATGGGCGACCCCCTCTTTCTCCACCGTCTCCAGTTCGCCTTCACGCTGATCTACCACTATCTCTTCCCCGTCCTGACGATGGGGCTCGCGTTTCTGATCGTCGTGATGAAGGCGCTGGGCCTGCGAAGCGGCGGGGAGCGCTGGAACGACGCCGCGCGCTTCTGGATCCGGATCTTCGGCATCAACTTCACCGTCGGCGTCGTGACGGGCATCCCGATGGAGTTCCAGTTCGGGACGAACTGGGCGCGCTTCTCCCGCTACGCCGGCAACGTCATCGGGCAAACGCTGGCGATGGAGGGCGTCTTCGCCTTCTTCCTCGAATCGAGCTTCCTGTCACTCCTGGTGTTTGGCGAAAAGCGGCTTTCGCGTGCCGGCCATTTCGCGGCCGCGGTCGCGCTCTTCGTCGGAAGCTGGCTCTCCGGCTACTTCATCATCGCGACGAACGCCTTCATGCAGCATCCGGTCGGGCACCGCGTCGGACCGGACGGTTCGCTCGTCCTCGCGGACTTCGGGGCATTCCTTTTCAACCCCTGGGCGATCGCACAGTACGCGCACAACATGACCTCCACCGTCGTGACGGCCTCTTTCGTCGTCGCGGCGCTGGGCGCTTTCTACCTTCTTCAGGGGAAGCACCTGGAGGAGGCCCGCCTTTTCCTGAAGCTCGGCACGACGGCCGGCCTGATCTCGAGCGTCCTCGTCGCCTTCCCCACCGGCGACACTCAAGCCAAGCACGTAGCCCGGTACCAGCCCGTGGCGCTCGCCGCCATGGAGGGCCGCTTCGAGAGCGGGCCCCGCGCGGGCCTCAGCATGATTGGCCAGCCGAACGTGCGGGAGCGCCGCCTCGACAATCCCGTCACGGTGCCCCTGGTCCTGAGCGTGCTCGCCTTCGGCCACACGTCCAGCGAGGTCCAGGGCCTGAACGACTTTCCCGAGAAGGACTGGCCCGACAACATCGAGCTTCTCTATTACGCCTTCCACATCATGGCGGGCCTCGGGACGATCCTGATCGCGATCATGGTGGCGGCGAACGTTCTGGGCTGGATGGGCCGCCTGGAGAAGACCGGTCCAATGCTCTGGGTTCTCATGCTCGCTTTCCCTTTTACGTACATCGCCGTCATCGCGGGATGGGTCACGACGGAGCTGGGACGGCAACCATGGCTCGTCTACGGCCTCTTCCGGACGGCGCAGGGCTCGAGCCCCACGGTCCACGGCGGCACGGCGCTCTTCACGCTGCTGGGCTTCTGCGGGCTCTATCTCGTCCTCGGCGTGCTCTTCCTCTTCCTGATCGCGCGGGAGATCGGCCACGGACCGTCGCCCGAGGCACCGCGGCGCGAGGCGGCCCATGCCTGATCTCTGGTATGCCATCGCCGTCCTGATGCTCACGGCCTACGTGGTCCTCGACGGCTTCGACTTCGGTGCCGGAGCGCTCCACCTGTTCGTCGCGAAGACCGATTCCGAGCGGCGCCACGTCCTCGCCGCGATCGGCCCCTATTGGGACGGAAACGAAGTCTGGCTGCTGGCCGCGGGCGGCGCTCTCTTCGTCGGCTTCCCGAAAATCCTTTCCTCCGGGATCTCAGGCTTCTACTTCGCGATCTTCCTCGTGCTCTGGTCCCTCATCCTGCGCGGGATCGCCATCGAATTCCGCAGTCACGTGAACGACTCGATCTGGCGCAGGACCTGGGATCTCGGATTCGCCGTTGCGAGCACCCTCCTCCCTGTCTTCTTCGGCGCCGCTCTCGGAAACCTGATCCGCGGCGTCCCGCTGGATCGCAACGGCTGGTTCGAGCTCGCGCTGTTCACGGACTTCACGGCAAAGGATCCCGTCGGAATCCTCGATTGGTACACGGTTTTCGTGGGCGTCTTCGCGCTCGTCGCTCTGCTCGGGCACGGCGCGACGTTTCTCGCGTGGAAGACGGACGGCCCCGTGCACGAAAGAAGCCGGGCGCTCGTGCGCCCGCTCCATGCCGCGGTCGCGGTTCTCTGGATCGTCGTGACGGCGGCGACGGCGGCGGTCAACCCCGATCTCCTCGCCGCGCTGCCCGGGCGGCCCCTGGCGATCTTCCTCGCCGCTGGGGCGGTCGGGGGCCTCGCCACCGTCTTCGCCGCCTCTTCGCGCGGGCGCGATCGCACGGCGTTCCTGGGCTCGTGTTCCTTCCTCGCCGGCCTCTCGATGGCGACCGCGGCCTGTGTCTTCCCGGTCATGCTGCGGTCCACGTCGGATGCCGCGCTCTCGCTCACCGCCCACAACGCGGGAGGCGACCCGGCGGGCCTCAGGACGGCGCTCTATTGGCTCGCGATCGGCCTCCCCCTCGCCATCCTCTACTTCGTCATCGTCTTCCGCGTTCATCGCGGAAAAGCGGTCGCGGCGGCAGACGGCGAAGGGTACTGAACGCCGGCGCTCTCCGTCGAACGACCCCTAGGAGACCAGCCCCAGCTCGCGGCCCACCTTGTGGAAGGCCTCGAGAGCGCGCGTGAGCTGCGCCCGCGTGTGTGTCGCCATGTACGACGTGCGGATGAGCGCGCGCCCCGGAGGCGAGGCCGGGCTCACGACGGCGTTGACGAAAACGCCTTCGTCTTCCAGCCTCTTCGCCATCTTGAAAGCGACGATGTCGGGTCCGGCGACGATCGGGATGACGGGCGTCGAGGAATGGCCGCAGTCGAAGCCGATCGCGCGGAGGGCCGTGAGCATGAAGCGGGTGTTCTCCCAGAGGCGCTCGCGACGCTCGGGCTCGCTCTCGATGATGTCGAGAGCGGCGAGGGCGGCCGCGACGGACGCGGGCGGCGGCGCCGCCGTGAACATGAGCGACCGGGCCCGGTGCTTGACGAACTTGATCACGTCCGGCTCGCCCACGACGAAACCGCCCACGGTCGCGAGCGACTTCGAGAACGTTCCCATGATGATGTCTACCTCGTGCTCGAGGCCGAAGTGCTCGGCCGTGCCGCGACCGTGCTTGCCGAGAACGCCTATGCCGTGCGCATCGTCCACCATGAGGGCCATGTCGTAGTCGTCGCAGATGGCGGTGTACTCCGGAAGCGGCGCGATGTCGCCTTCCATCGAGAAGACGCCGTCGACGACGAGGATCCGCCCGCTGCGGTCCCCGTTCAGGGCGAGCAGGCGCCGAAGATCGGCGGGATCGTTGTGCTTGAACTTCTTGACCTCGGCGCCGACGGCGAGGCGCGCCCCGTCGTAGATGCAGGCATGGTCCTGGCGATCGAGATAGATCGCGTCCCCCTTGCCCGCGAGGGAAGAAATGACGCCGAGGTTGACCTGGAAGCCCGTCGAAAACGTCACGCAGGCGGGCTTCTTCATGAAGGCCGCGAGGCGCTCCTCGAGCTCCACGTGGATGTCGAGCGTTCCATTGAGAAGGCGGCTGCCGGCGCATCCGGCGCCGTACTTCCGGATGGCTTCGATTGCCCGCTCTTTGATCTTCGGATGCGAGGTCAGGCCGAGGTAGTTGTTCGACCCCAGCATGATCATCTCGCGGCCACCCATCATGACGACCGGATCCTGGCCCGACTCGATGGTCCGGAAGAACGTGAAGAGGCCTAGAGCCCGGAGATCGTCTGGCACGGTGTACATCCGACATTTTTCAAAGATTGAGCGATTTCCGGCGGGCGTCACGCGTGTATTCGGCCGCCTGAGCACCGGTTCACCCTTAGCGGCCATGGGCCGCGCCATTCGAGGCTGTGTCATTCGGCTCCCCTGTCGGACGGATTTTACCACCCCTGTCCACGATCCAGCCGCGCTCGAGATACCAATCCCACGTGCGCCGGGCTCCCGACGCGAAATCGGTTTGAAACGGCTGACCCAGAGCCACTTGCGCGTCGGACACGTCGCAGATCCAGGCCCGTTGGAGCATCTCGTTCGCCTTCTCCGCGTTGAACACGGGAGGGCCCTTCCCGAGGCCGGAAAAGGCGCCGGCGAGGAACCCGGCCACCCGGATCGCGGCGCCGGGTATCGGCAGCATCCAGGGGCGCCTGGTCGGGAGGCCGGCGAGGGTCTCGGCGATACGGCGATAGTCGAGAACCTCCGGGTGCGCGACGAAAAAGGTCTCGCCCCGCCCACCCCGGGCGAGCGCGCCGCGCACGGCAGCCGCGACGTCTTCGGCGAACGCCATCTGGATCCGCGGGATTCCGCCCGCGAGGACCGGCACGAACCCCTTCGACGCGGCTACGAACAGCTCCCGGATCGCGGTCTCGCGGGGGCCGTAGACCGCGCTCGGACGCAGGATCGTGAACGCGAGGCCCGGCGCCTTCCGTACGGTCTCCTCGCCCGCGAGCTTCGAGCGGCCGTAAGACGAGACGGGATGCGGGGAGTCGCCCACGCGGACGGGTTCTCCGTTCGCGCTCGGACCGCCCGCGGCCTGGGAGGACACGAGGACGACGTGCGCGCCCGGCGCCAGATTCCGAACCGCAGCCACGACGTTCGCCGTGCCGCCCGCGTTCGCCTCCAGATACTCGCGCTCGTTTCGCGCCGAGGTCTTCCCCGCCGCGTGCACCACCGCCGACGCGCCTCGGACGAGAGCGTCGAGCGACTCGGGCTTCCTCACGTCACCCGGCACGATCTCGACGCCCGAACCCTTCAACCAGCCGGGGCTCTCGGGGCGGCGCACGAGGGCGCGCACGCGGTAACCGGCCGCGAGCAGCGCGTCGACCGCGTGGCTGCCCACGAAGCCGGTGCCTCCCGTGAGAGCGACGAGGTCGCCGAGCGCCATCCCGCGAGTGTATCCGGATCGCTCGGCTATGATCCACGCCCTCCGATGAGAAAACTCCTGCTCGGAGTCGCCTTGACCCTTGCCTGTGCGTTGCCCACCTCTGCGCTCGAGGCACCGCGGAAGATCGTCGACTACGACATCCAGGTCGCCCTCGATCCCGAGACGAAGCTCGTCGAGGGCGCCGAGACGCTGAAGTGGACGAACGCGTCCGACGTCCCGGTTGGTGAATTGCGCTTCCACCTCTACTGGAACGCGTTCCGCAACGACCGGTCGACGTTCTTCAAGGAGTCGGGCGGCCAGCTGCGAGGCGACAAGGCCGACACGGGCAAGGGCTGGGGCTACACGGACGTGACCTCGATGAAGTGGGACGGCGCCGAGCTCGTGAAGGGCGCCCGCTTCGAGAGCCCGGACGACGGCAACCCCGACGACCGGACGGTCCTCGTCGTCCCGCTCCCCCGCCTCGTCGCGCCCGGCGAAACCGCGACGCTCGCGATCGCGTGGAAGGCGAAGGTCCCGAGGGTCTACGCGCGCGCCGGCTACGTCCGCGACTTCTTCATGTTCGGCCAGTGGTTTCCGCAGGTCGGCGTCTACGAGCCGAAGGGCCGCCGCCGCCGGACCGACTCGGGCTGGAACTGCCACCAGTACCACGCGAACTCCGAGTTCTACGCGGACTGGGGCGACTACCGCGTCGCGATCACGCTTCCCGAGAAGTTCGTCGTCGGCTCGGCGGGCGCTCTCGTGGACACGAAGACTGCGGGCGGGAAGAAAACCCTCACGTTCGAGCAGAAGTCGATCCACAACTTCGCCTTCACGGCCGATCCGCGGTACGTCGTCGTCGAAGACGTGTTCGACCCCGCGAAGGACATCCCGGCCGACGAGGTCGCACGCGCCTCGAAGACCCTCGGCCGCTCCGAGGCGGACCTCCGCGCCGGGTTTCACAAGGTCGCGATACGGCTTTACCTTCAGCCCGACCACCGCGCGTTCGACCGCCGCCACCTCGACGCGCAGAAGTGGGCGCTCGCCTGGACGGGCCTCTGGGCGTTCCCGTACCCGTACGCGCAGGTCTCGATCGTCGACCCGCCCGAGGACGGCATGGGCGCCGGCGGCATGGAGTACGAGACGATCTACACGACGTTCACGTTCAAGGCCCTCTCGCATTGGCCGCTGGATCGGATCTACCTCCCGGAGATGGTCACGATCCACGAGTTCACGCACGGCTACTGGATGGGCCTCCTCGCCTCCAACGAGTTCGAGGAGAGCTGGATGGACGAGGGGATCAACACCTTCACCGAGTTCGTGATGGTGGACCGGAAATACGGCGCCTTCCTCAAGGTGCCGCCGGGCATCGGCTTCAGGGACGAGGAGATGAGCCGCGCGCAGACCGCGCTCACGCAGGACCACGACCCGATCCAGTCTTATGCGTGGAAGTACGCCAACGGAGACTCATACGGGCGCAACTCCTACCCGCAGCCGGGCACGACGATCCAGCAGATCCGGAATCTCCTCGGCGAGGAGGCCTTCTGGCGCGCCTTCCGCGGCTACGCGGAGCGCTGGCGCTTCGACCATCCGACGTCCGAGGACTTCCTCGACGCGATGCGCGCCTCCGGGGACCCGCACGTCGCGGCACTGATCCCGAAGACGTGGTACGGGCGCGGCTGGGTGGACTTCGCGATCCTCGAGGCGAGCACGATGGCCGACGACGGCTTCACGGGCTTCGACGACTCGGACAAGCCCGTGAACTTCGACCCGGACCCGAAGAAGAAGCCGCCGAAGAAGCCCGACGAAAAGAACCACAAGGGTCCGTGGCAGTCGCTCGTCGTCGCCTCTCGCGACGGCGACATCGAGATGCCGGCGTACGTCGTCCTCACGTTCAAGGACGGCCAGAAGGTCGAGCGGATGTGGGACGGCGCGGGCGGATGGATCAAGTACCGCGTGACGTCCTCCTCGCCGCTCGTGAAGGCTGAGGTGGACCCGGACCACCGGACCGTCCTCGACCGCAACCCCTGGAACAACGCCCGCTATACGAAAAAGTACAAGGGGCCATCGGCCGCCGCGAAGGGCCGGACCTACGCCCTGCACCTCGTGGAGATCCTCCTCTCCACCCTGTGGGGTGTCCTGTGAGCGTGACCCGGAGCGGTTTCTCCGCGGCCCTTCGGCACCGGCGTCTCGCGGGAGTCCTCTGGCTTTCGCTCCTTGCATCCGCCCTCGTCACCTGGTACCCGATGAAGGCCCTCTTCGCCGTCTTCGACGAGGGCGCGTTCCGCGAGACCCTCGTGAAGGGCTGGGACGGCTGGGGAATGCTGTCCTTCCTCCTCACGCAGCGGCACGAGATCGCCATCGCCGAAGCCTCCATCGCGGCGGCCCTCCTTGCGTTTGCGCTGCTCCAGATCTTCTTGACGGGCGGCGTGCTGCGCGACCTCGTCGACGGCAGGCCCCGGCCGGTCTTCGCGCGCGTCGTAGCCGAGTCGGCCGGCCTCTTCAAGACGAACCTCTGGGCGACGGGGCGTTTCGCGCTCACCGCGCTTTTCTGGGGCGGGCTCCTCGTCGCGGCACCCGTGAAGCTCCTCGGGAAGCTCGGCAAGGACGCGCCGCCGCACACGTTCCTCCCGGACCTCGCCTTCTGGTGGGCGATCGTCGTGGGCGCGATCGTCTTCCTGAACGTCGGACTCAGGTTCGACCTTGCGCGCATCGCGCTCGCCCGCGGAGACGCGCGAAACGCCCGCGGCGCCTACCGCGTCGCCAAGCAACGTCTCAGCGGGCGCCGCGCCTCCGGAATCCGGATCATTTTGTTCTGGCTCGCCCTCGGCGCCGTCGTGCAGGCGGCCTTCACGAGCGCCGGCCTCCAGATCAATCCCCACACGGACGGCGCCGTCGCTGGCCTGTTCCTGTTCCGGCAGGCCGGGTTCTTCCTGCTGGCGATGGTGCGCGTGGGCTTCTGGGCGGCTCTCCTCGTCTGGGAGGAGCGCCGGCGTCCGGCCTACTCCGTCATCGGGAGCGCGAGCGGCGGGACCACGTGGAAATCGAGCGAGCCGATGGCGGCAAGCGCGGCCGCGAGCGCCCGGCCCGAAACAGGCTCGAGCGTCACGACGAACGGCAGCGCCCTCTTGTCCTCGTAGGGAGCCTGGAACACGGCGTCGATGTTCGCGCCGTGGTCCGCGAGGATCCGCGCGAGGTCCGCGATGATTCCGGGGCGGTCGCGGACGACGAACCTCAGGTAGAACGGCGACACTGATTCCTCGGCCGCGGCGGGCGTGCACGCCTCGAGGGACGCGAAGCCCAGCGGCGGAGCGGCTCGGGCACCGGGAGCGCCGCCCCGGGCGATCTCCACGACGTCCGCGAGGACAGCCGTGGCCGTCGGCTCGCCGCCCGCGCCGCGCCCCGAGAAGACGAAGGGCCCGCCGCTCTCCCCCCGAACCTCGACCGCGTTGAAGGGCCCGATCACCTTCGCGAGCAGCGACGTCTCGGAGACGAGATGTGTCCTGACCGAGAGAAGGAGATGACCGCTCGGGGCGACGCGTGCCACCGCCAGCTGGCGCGGGGTCCGCCCGAGCCTCTTTGCGTAAACGAAATCGCACGGCAGGAGGCGCGTGATGCCCTCCCGCGCGATCTGATCGACCGAGACGTCGCGCCCGAACGCGAGCCGCGCGAGAAGCGCGAGCTTGTACGCGGCGTCGTCTCCTTCGACGTCGCTCGCGGGATCGGCCTCCGCGTACCCGAGCCGCTGCGCGTCCGCGAGGACGTCGGCGTATGAGCGGCCCGTCGCCTCCATCTCCGTCAGGATGAAGTTGCAGGTGCCGTTCAGAATCCCGGAGACGGCGATGACGCGGTCGCCCGTGAAGCTCGAGCGAAGCGCCCGCAGAATCGGAATCCCGCCCGCCACCGCCGCCTCGATGCCGAGGCCCGCGCCCTTCTCGCGCGCGAGATTCTGGAGATCGGTTCCGTGCCGTGCGAGCAGCATCTTGTTCGCCGTCACGACGCTCTTCCCCGCGCCGAGCGCCGCGCGGATGAGGCCGTTCGCGGGCTCGATCCCGCCGAGCAGCTCCACGACGAGATCGACGCCCGGGTCCGTCGCCACGGACGCGAGATCCTCGGTCCAGCGCACGCCGGTGCCGAGACCGGGATCCCGTTTCGTGTCGGCTCTCCGGGTCCCGACGGCGGCGAGGGACAGGCTCACGCCGCGCCGGAGCGTGAGGTCGGCGGCTTCGCGCGTCAGGACCCGCGCGAACGCGCGGCCCACCGTGCCGAAACCGATCAGGCCGACGCGGACGATCCCCTCGGAGTCGCTTTTCATCGGCGCGCAATGTACGGTACGCGCTCGTCCCGGTCAAAGACCTGGAGCCAGGAGGCCGCGATGCCCGCATCCGCCATTCTTCCCCTTCTCGTTCTTCTCGCGCAGCCCCGGGCGGCTCGGCCCGACGTGGAACGCGAGGCTCCCGCGCCCGAGGCAACGAAGCCGATCGATACGAAGAAGGAAGACAAGAAGGAAGAGAAGGAGGTGCCGCCTGTCGTCACGCACCACGAGCTGCGCGCCGGCGGAAGGCTCCTGAAGTACACCGCGACGACCGGCCTCATGCCGCTCAGGAGCGAGACCGGAGAGCTCGAGGCGCACGTCTTCTACGTCGCCTACACGCTCGACCGTGGCGGCGCGCCGCTCGAGAAGCGGCCCCTCATGTTCTCGTTCAACGGCGGCCCCGGCTCTTCGTCCGTGTGGCTCCACCTCGGCGCTCTCGGACCGAAACGCGTGAAAATGAAGGACGACGGCATGATGCCGCCGCCGCCGTACGCGCTCGTCGACAACGATGACACGTGGCTCACGGAAACCGATCTCGTCTTCATCGACCCCGTCGGGACGGGCTACAGCCGCGCCGCCAAGCCCGAGCTGGGCAAGAAATTCTGGAGCGTGGATGGCGACATCGCCTCGGTCGGCGAGTTCATCCGCCTCTACCTCGCGCGAAACGAGCGCTGGGGGTCGCCGCTGTTTCTCGTGGGCGAGAGCTACGGCACGACGCGGGCCGCAGGCCTCTCGGGATATCTCGTCGAGAAGGGCATCGCGTTCAACGGCATCGTCCTCGTGTCGTCCATCCTCAATTTCCAGACCGGCCGGTTCACGAAGGGCAACGACCTCCCCTACCCGCTGTTCCTCCCGACGTACACGGCGACGGCCTGGTACCACAAGAAGCTCCCCGCCGACCTTCAGGCGAAGGCGCTGCGAGCGGTCCTCGACGAGGTCGAGACGTTCGCGAGGACCGACTACCCGCTCGCACTCGCGAAGGGCGACGCGTTGACCGCGGTAGAGCGCAAGGCGCTTGCCGGCCGGCTCGCGCGATACACCGGCCTCGATCCGGCGTGGCTCGACCGCGCGGATTTCCGCGTCGAGATCGAGCACTTCTGCAAGGAGTTGCTCCGGAACGAGCGCCGCACGGTGGGCCGGCTCGACACGCGCTTTCAGGGCATCGACGAGAGCGGCGTCTCGGAACGGCCGGAATTCGACCCGAGCATGACGGCCATCCGCCCGCCGTACACGGCGATGTTCAACCAGTACGTCCGCAGCGTGCTCGGCTACAAGTCGGACGCGACGTACCACATTCTCGGCGGGGGCATCGGGCGGTGGGACTGGGGCGCCCATAACGGTTTCGCCGACACGAGCGAGTCGCTGCGCCAGGCGTTCGCGAAGAACCCCGACATGAAGCTTTTCGTGGCGTCCGGCCATTTCGACCTCGCAACGCCCTACTTCGCGACGCAGTACACGCTCGCCCACCTGGGACTCGAGCCCGGCCAGCGTGCGCGGATCACCGCGAAGGAGTACGAAGCGGGCCACATGATGTACATCCATACGGGCGAGATGGCGAAGCTGCGGAAGGACGTCGGGTCATTCCTGAAGGACGCGCTGCCGCCTCCCTGAGCGTCTCCGGGAACCGAACCTCCGCGCACTAGGGAGAGCGTCGCTCGCGACCAATCGCAGAAATCTTCCTCGTTCTCCGACGAGTACGCCGCGACCGGGATGGGCAACAGGACGCGCTTCGGCGTCGAGCACGTCGACATCGATCTCGAGAACGAGCCCGCCGCCGTCGTGCGTCTCCGGTACGAGTTCCGGCCGCAGCTCGCCGCCCTGGGCGTCCTGCCCAGCGACCCGGATCCCGCGCGGATCGCCCGCCGCGAGCGCGCGCGCGGCTTCGACGAGTTCTGTCCCGAAATCCGCTAGGAAGCGGTTTCGTTCAACCTCGCGAGCGCCCGGTCCACTCCCGAGAGGCCGGGCGCCTTCCCCTGGAACACGCGGCCCGAGCCGCCGCCCTTCCCTTCGAGGAGCGACGCGATCTCGCGGCCGAGAGCCTGCGCGTCCTCAGAGTCGCCAAAACCGTCGCCCATTCCCAGCGCGAACACGTGCTGGCCGTCGCGGGCCGCCGTGAGAAGCGCGGCGCGCGGCCCCGCCTTCTCGGCGAACTGCCGCGCGACCGTCTGGACGAACGCCATGTCGCGCCCTTCGAAGTGGGCGTGCACGACGCGGAGGACCGACCCGAGCGCCGCCCTCGCCGCCGCCGCGGCCAGCTCTTCCTCGGCGCGGCGGAGCATTCGCTGCGCGTCCTGAAGCTGGTCGCGCTTCGCGGCCGCGGCATCGGCGAGGCCGGAGTCGGGAGCCCCGAGGATCTTGCGCAGGGCTAGAAGGCGATCCTCGTGAGCCGCCAGCCTTCGCCGCGCTCTCCGCCCCGCCACGAAGAAAAGCCGTGTCCCGCCGCGCAAGGACTCCGTCGACAGGAGCGCCACGAGCTCGATTTCGGCGGTATTCGACAGATGCGTTCCGCCGCAGGTATTGAGGTCCACGCCCGCGATCTCGACGAGCCGCACGTCTCCCGCGTGGCCTTCGGGAAGCCCGCGGGTCCGCACCGGCAGCGCGCGGAATTCCTCGAGCGTGACACGGCGCGGAGTCACCGCGCGCGCGGCGCGGATCTCGGCGGCGACCGCGTCCTCGAGCGCCGACAGATCGGCCGGCGAGAGGGCGCGCGCGTCGAGCGCGATGTCGCACACCTCGGGGCCGAGATGGAAGGCCGTCGTCTGCCAGGAAAAGCGGTCCTCAGCCACCGCGGAGAGAAGGTGCTGTCCCGTGTGCTGCTGCATGTGATCGAAGCGCCTCTCCCAGTCGAGCTGGATCCGCGCGGGGCCCGGCACGACGGGCGCCGCGAGGTAGTGGCGGATCTTCCCGCCCTCCTTCTGGACGTCGTTGACGTCGATCCCGTTCAAGAGGCCGTGGTCCGGCGGCTGGCCTCCGCCTTCGGGATAGAAAACGGTGTCGTCGAGGACGGCGTAGGGGCGGCCTTCGTCGTCGCCCGTCTCGAGAATCGAAGTCTCGAGCGCCGTCCGACAGGGCTCGCGCTCGTACGCCGGAGGCACGCGGGCGTCCATGCCCGATTCTAGATGCTCCGGCGGTGAAACATCGGAACGGCCCGCCGCGTATCGAGTTAGATTGTTCGAAACGAAGGAGACGCCCGCATGACCCTCTTCCGCCCCCTTCCCGCTATTCTCCTCGCCCTCATGGCAACCATGTCGACCACGGCCACGCGCGCGACCGCGCAAACGAAAGAGCCCGCCGGCCCGGCGAAACAGCCCGCCGCCGCTTCCCGCGACCTCCTCCCCTTCAAGGCCGCCGAGAAGACGCTCCCGAACGGGCTGAAGGTCATCGTAGTCCCGACCGGGTTCCCGAATATCGTGTCGGTCCAGATCCCCGTGAAGACGGGCTCACGGAACGAAGTCGAGCCCGGCAAGTCCGGGTTCGCCCACCTCTTCGAGCACATGATGTTTCGGGGCACCTCCGCGTATCCGCCCGAGAAATACCAGGACATCGTGACGCGCTCGGGCGCCCGGCAGAACGCCTACACGACCGACGACTACACGAACTACCACACGACGTTCCCGAAGGAAGACCTCGAGACGATCCTGAAGATCGAGGCGGACCGCTTCCAGAACCTGTCGTATCCGGAGTCCGCTTTCAAGACCGAGGCGCGTGCCGTCCTCGGCGAGTACAACAAGAACAGCGCGAACCCGATCTCGAAGCTCTTCGAGGTCCAGAGAGACAGCGCCTTCCGGGTCCACACCTACAAGCACACGACGATGGGCTTCATCAAAGACATCGAGGACATGCCGAACCAGTTCGAGTACTCGAAGACGTTCTTCTCGCGCTGGTACCGGCCCGAATACGCGACGGTCATCGTCGCGGGCGACGTGAGTCCCGAGGCGGCGTTCCGCCTCGTCGAAAAGTACTTCGGCGACTGGAAGCGCGGCACGCACAGCGTGACCGTGCCGACGGAACCGCCCGCCGAGGGCCCCGTCTATGCGCACGTCCCGTGGTCCAGCGACACGCTGCCGTGGGTCACGGTCGCCTTCCATGGCCCGGCCTTCTCCGAAACGAAGAAGGACCTCCCCGCGATAGACACCCTGTTCGACCTTTCGTTCGGCCCCACGTCCGACCTCTACAAGCGGCTCGTCGAGCAGGAGCAGAAGCTCGACGGCCTCTTCCCGAACGTCGGGATCACCGAGGACCCCGAGCTCGTCACCGTGGCCGCCCGGCTCAAGAAGGGCACCGACCCGGTTTATATCCGCGACGAGATCCTGAAGACGCTCGCAGGGCTGAGGGACGCGCCCGTGGACCGGAAGCTCCTCGAGGAAGCCAAGTCGAACGCGCGCTACAGCCTGGCGCGGACGCTCGACAACACGGAGACGATCGCGTCGACCCTCGCCCGGTTCGTGCGGCTCCGGCGCTCCTATGGCACGCTGAACGCGTACTACCGGCTGGGCGAGACGCTCACGCCGGCCGACCTTCTGGCCGCGGCGCGGACGTACCTCACGGACGCGAACCTCGTCGTGACGACGCTTTCCCGGGAGCCGATGCCCGAGGCGATGGCGACAACTCCCGGGCTCGCGCGATTCGAATCAGTCGCGAAAAGCGCCACCGTGGGTCCCGAGCTCGCGATCGTGACGCAGCTTTCTCCCCTGCCGCGCCTCGACGTGAAGCTCCTCTTCACGGCGGGCTCCGCCCACGATCCGAAGGGCAAGGAAGGCCTCGCCGCTCTCACGGCCCGGATGATCGCGCAGGCGGGCTCGAAGGACCGGCGCATCGACGAGATCCGTAAGGCGCTCTTCCCGATGGCCGGCAGTTTCGACGCGCAGGTGGACCGCGAGATGACGACCTTCACGGGCGTCATCCACAAGGACAACTGGGCGGCCTTCTTCGACATGGTCCTGCCCCAGCTCACCGACCCAGGCTTCCACGAGGAAGATTTCCGGCGCCTCAAGGACGCGCAGATGAACGCGCTCGTCCAGAATCTCCGCAACAGCAACGAGGAGGAGCTCGGCAAGGAGCGCCTGCAGGAGCTCGTCTACCGGGGCACGCCGTACGGGCATCCCGTGCTCGGCACCGTCGCCGGGGTCAACGCGATCACGCTCGACGATGTGAAGAACTTCGCGAAGAAGGCCTACACGCGCGCCGCGCTCACGGTCGGCGTCGCCGGGGACGCGCCGCAAGCGCTTCTTGCGAGACTCAAGGCCGAGGCCGGCAAGCTGGCGGCGGGTCCCGCCCTCGCGAAGCCAGAGGGCGTCAGCGGCCGCAAGACGAACGGCGTCGAGGTCGACATCGTGAAGAAGGAGACCCGCGCCACGGCGATCTCCTTCGGCTTCCCGATCGCCGTCACGCGCGCCCACCCGGATTTCGCGGCGCTCTCCGTCGCGCGGGCCTGGCTCGGCGAGCACCGCTCGTCCAGCTCGCACCTCTACCAGCGCATCCGCGAGGTGCGCGGCATGAACTACGGCGACTACGCGTACATCGAGGCGTTCCCGCGCGGCATGTTCCAGTCCTTCCCGGACGCGGGCCTCGCGCGGCGCGCCCAGATCTTCGAGATCTGGATCCGGCCCGTCGTGCCCCAGAACGCGCACCTCGCGCTCCGCATCGGGATCCGCGAGCTGGACCGTCTCGTGAACGACGGGCTCACCGAGGAAGAATTCCAGATGACGCGCGACTACCTCATGAAGAACGCATACCTCCTCACGTCCACGCAGGACCACCAGCTCGGCTACGCGTTGGACCAGAAGTGGTACGGGCTCTCGGACTACGTCGAGACGATGCGTGCAAACCTGTCGAAGCTCACGCGCGCGGACGTGAATGCCGCCGTGAAGCGGCATCTCCAGACGAAGGACCTCACGATCGTGATGATCACGAAGGACGCCGCGGGCCTGAAGGAAGAGCTTGTCAGCGACGCGTTCTCCCGGATCACGTACGACGGCGAGAAGCCGAAGGAGCTGCTCGACGAAGACAAGGTCATCGGCGCGCGGAAGCTCGGCATCAAGGCCGAGGCCGTCACGATCACGCCCGTCGACGATGTGTTCGCGAAGTAGCGGCCTCGCGAGGCGGTTTGACAGTTCCATGGGTATGACCTAGAGTCATACCCATGAGGACCGCCAAGGTCGCTATCTCCCTGGACCGACGGACGCTGACGCGGGTGGACAGGCTCGTGCGGCGGGGGGCATTCCCCAGCCGGAGCCGGCTCGTGCAGGACTCCATCGAGGAGAAGCTTCGCCGGATCGACGGCGTGAGGCTCGCCCGCGAATGCGCGAAGCTGGATCGCCGCCTCGAGCGAGTGCTCGCCGAAGAAGGGCTGGAACCGGTCGCCGAATGGTCGCCCTACTGAGAGGGGACATCGTGTGGGCGGACCTGAACCCGGTCCGTGGAAGCGAGCAGGCCGGCCTCCGCCCCGTCCTCGTTCTGAGCGCCGACGTCTTCAACCGTCATTCCGGGACCGTCGTCGCCGTCGCGATCACCAGTCAGCCGCCCCGAGCCGGATTTCCCCTCACGCTTTTGTTGTCGGATCCAAAGCTCCCGAAGAAATCGTGGGTCAAGATCGGGCAGATCCGGACTCTCTCGACGGAGAGGCTCGGCAAGCGTCTCGCCCGGGCCACTCCGGACGAGCTCGAGCAGGTCCTCGAGGGGCTCCACGAAATCCTCGGCAACTGAACGTGGCGATCGACAACATGTACAGGAGGAGGCGGCTCGGCCCGCCCCTCAGCGTGCGGATGGCGCTATCGGCTCCCCCGTCGGTGCTCTTCCCCGTGCTCGGCTGGCTGTTCGAGCGGTCGGAGCCAGAGCCCTGAAGGCTGGCCAGCCGGCGCGGATTGGTCCATATTGTTCGGCAGGGGGGTGAACGTTGGCCTCCGTCGCTGAATCCGCGCACCCGACGACTCACTGGCACGCCGTCCAGGACGGGCGGATCCAGTGCGACGTCTGCCCCCGCGAATGCCGGCTGAAGGAGGGCCAGGAAGGCCACTGCTTCGTCCGGGCCGCGCGCGGCGGCGCGATCGTCCTCACCACGTATGGCCGGAGCAGCGGCTTCTGCGTCGACCCCATCGAGAAGAAGCCCCTGAACCACTTCCTCCCGGGCACGTCGGTCTTCTCCTTCGGGACGGCCGGCTGCAACCTCGCCTGCCGCTTCTGCCAGAACTGGGACATCTCGAAGTCGCGCGATACGGACACGCTCGCCGACGAGGCCTCCCCCGAGCGCATCGCCGGCGCGGCCGCCGAGCTGGACTGCCGGAGCGTCGCCTTCACCTACAACGACCCCGTGGTCTTCATGGAATACGCGATCGACGTCGCCCGCGCCTGCCGTGCGCGGAACGTGAAGACGGTCGCCGTCACGGCCGGCTATGTCTCGCCCAAGCCGCGCGAAGAGCTCTTTGCCGAGATGGACGCGGCGAACGTGGACCTCAAGGCGTTCACGGAGGACTTCTACCTGAAGACGTGCGGCGCGCACCTTCAGCCCGTGCTCGAGACGCTCGAGTACCTCGTGAAGGAGACGAAGGTCTGGGTCGAGATCACGACGCTCCTGATCCCGGGCCTGAACGACTCCGACGCCGAGCTCGACGCCATGACGCGCTGGATCAAGGACCGTCTCGGACCGGATGTGCCGCTTCACTTCACCGCCTACCATCCCGACTGGAAGATGCGCGACCGGCCCGGTACGTCTGCCGCCACGCTCCGGCGGGCGCGCGGGATCGCGCACGCGAACGGCCTGCGCTGGGTCTACACCGGAAACGTTTACGACCCCGAGGGACAGAGCACGCTCTGCTACACCTGCGGGGCGACGCTCGTCGGCCGGGACGGCTACGAGATCGTCGACTGGGGGCTCACCGTGGACGGGCGGTGCCGGGCGTGCGGCGCCCGCTGCCCCGGAGTCTTCGACGGCGTTCCGGGAACGTGGGGCGCACGGCGGGTCCCCGTCCACCTGGCCGCGTCATGAAGTCGATCCGTGTCCGACCGCCTGCCGTCGCGGGGACGTTCTATCCGGCCTCACCGCCCGCGCTCGCGCGGCACGTCGACGCACTCCTCGCCGCCGCGAAGGGTCCGCTCGCCGGCCCGTTGCCCGCGGCCCTCGTCGTCCCGCACGCGGGCACGATCTACTCGGGCCCCGTCGCGGCGACGGCATACGAGCGCCTCCGACCGCACGCGGAGTCCATCGCGCGCGTCGTCGCGTTCGGTCCCGTCCATCATGTCCCCGTGCGCGGCGCCGTCGTTCCCGCAGCCGACTCGTGGGCGACGCCGCTCGGCGAGGTGCCGATCGACGCGGCGCTGCGCACCCGCGCGGTCGCGCGCGGCGCCGTCGTGGACGACCGGCCGCACGCCCCCGAGCACGCCCTCGAGGTCCAGCTCCCGTTCCTGCAACGCGTCCTCGGCGATCGGTTCACGTTCCTTCCGGTCGCCGTGTCGGACCTCTCCGCTTCTCTGGCGGCCGACCTCATCGGGGAGTTCCTCGGCGAGGCGGGCACGCTCGTCCTCGTGAGCACGGACCTGAGCCATTACCACGACCTCGCCACGGCGCGCCGCCTCGACCGGCGCACGGCGAACGCAATCCTCGCGCGCGAACCCGGTTCACTGTCGGGCGACGACGCCTGCGGCTTCTATCCGCTCAGGGGCCTGATAGAGCTGGCCCGGAGGAAGGACCTCCCCTTCGAGCTTCTCGACCTGCGCACCTCCGGCGACACCGCCGGGGACCCGGAAAGCGTCGTGGGATACGGGGCATTCGCGGTCTAGGCAGGTTTCTTATCGGCCTTGACTGATTTGGTCCTATTTCATATCGTACCGTTTCGGTTCTGTATCAGGACCGTGGAGTCAAGCAATGTTCCGGATGACGAAACTGACCGACTACGGAATCGTGCTGCTGACGCACTTCGCGGCGCATGACGACCAGGTGGCGCACACGGCGCGCGAGCTGGCGCTCGAAACGCGGCTCCCGCTCCCCACCGTGGGCAAGCTCCTGAAGCAGCTTTCCCGCGGCGGGCTTCTCGCCTCGCAGCGCGGAACGAAGGGCGGCTACATCCTTTCGCGGCCACCGCGGGAGATCACGATCTCCGCGATCATCGCGACGCTCGAGGGCCCGGTCGCCATCACCGAGTGCAATACGGGAGAGAGCCACAACCGCTGCGAGCACGAGAGCTTCTGCTCGGTGCGCCCGAACTGGCAGATCATCAACGACACGATCCGGGACGCCCTCGAGGGCCTGACGCTCGCGGACATGACCCGTCCGCTCGCGCCGCGAGCCCGGCCACCGGCGCTCTCTTCCGCGCTTCCGGTGCACGCACCCGAAGGAAGGAGCGCGCTGTGAGCGACGCCGTCCTCGACACCCTCACACAGCAGGAATACCAGCACGGCTTCGTCACCGACATCGACACCGACAGCATCCCGGCCGGTCTCTCCGAAGACGTCGTGCGCCTCATCTCCGGCAAGAAGGGCGAGCCCGAGTGGCTGCTCGAATGGCGGCTGAAGGCGTACCGCCACTGGCTCACCATGACGGAGCCGAATTGGGCGCGCGTGACGTACCCCGCCATCGATTACCAGAAGATCGTGTATTACGCCGCCCCGAAGTCCGCGAAGGACGGCGCCCCGAAGAGCCTCGCCGACGTCGACCCCGAGCTCATCGCCATGTACGAGAAGCTCGGCGTGCCGCTGAAAGAACGGGAGATTCTCGCCGGGGTCGCCGTGGACGCCGTCATCGACAGCGTGTCGGTGGCAACGACCTTCAAGGACAAGCTCGCGTCCCTCGGCATCATCTTCTGTTCCTTCTCCGAGGCCGTGCGCGAGCACCCCGACCTCGTGAAGAAGTACCTCGGCAGCGTCGTGCCGTCGAGCGACAACTTCTTCGCGGCGCTGAACTCGGCTGTCTTCTCGGACGGGTCGTTCTGCTTCATTCCGAAGGGAGTGCGCTGCCCGATGGAGCTGTCCACGTACTTTCGAATCAACCAGGCCGACACGGGCCAGTTCGAGCGGACGCTCATCGTGGCCGAGGAGCGCGCGGTCGTCTCGTACCTCGAGGGCTGCACCGCCCCAAAGCGCGACACGAACCAGCTCCACGCGGCGGTCGTAGAGCTCGTCGCGCTGGACGATGCGCAGATCAAGTACTCGACCGTCCAGAACTGGTATCCGGGCGACAGGAACGGGAAGGGCGGCATCTACAACTTCGTGACGAAGCGCGGCAAGTGCGCCGGAAAGAACTCGCGCATCTCGTGGACGCAGGTCGAGACGGGCTCGGCCATCACGTGGAAGTACCCGAGCTGCATCCTCCTGGGCGAAGGCTCGGTCGGCGAGTTCTATTCCGTGGCGCTCGCGAACAACTACCAGCAGGCCGACACCGGCACGAAGATGATCCACATCGGGAAGAACACCCGGTCCACGATCGTGTCCAAGGGCATCTCCGCGGGGCACGGGCAGAACACGTACCGCGGCGCCGTCACGATCATGAAGAACGCCGAGGGCGCGCGGAACTACTCGCAGTGCGACTCGCTCCTCATCGGCGACCAGTGCGGCGCGCACACGTTCCCCTACATCGAGGTCAAGAACAGCTCGGCCACGCTCGAGCACGAGGCGTCCACGTCGAAGATCGGCGAGGACCAGCTCTTCTACTGCCGCCAGCGCGGCCTCTCGGCGGAAGACGCCGTTTCGCTCATCGTCAACGGATTCGCCAAGCGCGTCCTCAAGGAGCTCCCCATGGAGTTCGCGGTCGAGGCCCAGAAACTGCTCGGCGTGTCACTCGAAGGATCAGTCGGATGAATCTTCTCGAAATCACGAATCTTCACGCCGCCATCGAGGAGGACGGGACCGAGATCCTCAAGGGGATCGACCTCGTCATCGGCCCGGGCGAAGTGCATGCGCTCATGGGGCCGAACGGCTCGGGCAAGAGCACGCTCGCCCACGTCCTGTCGGGGCGGCCCGGCTACACGGTGACGCAGGGCGGCGCGCTTTTCCAGGGGAAGGATCTCCTCGCGATGCCGGCCGAGATCCGCGCGCGCGAAGGCGTCTTCCTCGCGTTTCAGTATCCGGTGGAGATCCCCGGAGTCTCGAACACGTATTTCCTCCGAACCGCGGTGAACACCGTGCGGAAGCACCGCGGTCAGCCGGAGCTCGACGCGATCGACTTCCTCGCGCTCCTCGACGGGAAGGCGAAGCTCGTGGAGATGGAAGAGTCCCTCCTCAACCGCTCCGTCAACGAGGGCTTCTCGGGCGGCGAGAAGAAGCGCAACGAGGTCCTCCAGATGGCGATCCTCGAACCGAAGCTCGCGATTCTCGACGAGACCGACTCGGGCCTCGACATCGACGCGCTCAGGATCGCGGCCGCGGGCGTGAACGCCCTCCGCGACGGCGCGCGCGGGATGCTCGTCATCACGCACTACCAGCGGCTCCTCGATTACATCGTCCCGGACTTCGTGCACGTTCTCGCAGACGGGAAGATCGCGAAATCCGGCGACAAGAACCTCGCGAAGGAGCTGGAGGCGAAGGGCTACTCCTGGATCGAGAAGGAGGCTGGACAGGCGGCATCCGCCGCCGCGGGAGCCGGCGGGCGATGACGCGGCCCGCGCGGGCCACGGCCATTCACGAGGGGATCGCCGCGCTCGTGGAGCGCGCGACGGAGCTCGCAGAGCGGAGGCCGAGCCCGCCGTGGCTCCAGAAACTGCGGTCGAGCGGCGTCGCCGCGTTCGAAAAGCTCGGTTTCCCCTCGACGAACGACGAGGAATGGCGCTTCACGAACCTGGCGCCCCTGGCCCGGATCGGATTCGCACTTTCCGCCGACGAGGTCTCCCTCGCCGAGCGGACCGCGGCTCTCGAATTGGAAGCGCGCCTCGGGCCGCTGGGACTCTCGTCGCCGCAGCCCCGGATCGTGTTCGTGAACGGGCGTCTTCTCAGGCGATCTCCGGGCGGTCTCACCGCCGCAATTCTCTTCGAGTGCATGAAGAACGTTCTGGCGACATCGCCGGAGCGCGTCGAGCGCGCCCTCGTTGCGGGGGCCGCCGAAACGGACCATTCGAAGCAATTCTTCGGATCTCTCGGCGACGCCTTCCTCGACGAGGGAGTCGTCCTTCATGTTCCGGCCGGCGTGCATCTCGCCGAGCCTCTTTTCATCCTCCACGTTTCCACGTCTCCGGGCTCCACGGTGCCGCCCCGCATGGTGCACACGAGGAATCTCTTCACCTTCGAGGAGAATTCCTCCGCGACGGTGGTCGAGGCCTATCTCGGAGCGAACGGTCCGTCCTTCACGAATGCCAGGACGGACGTCACGCTCGCGAAGGGCGCCCGGCTGCATCACGTCAAGCTCCAGCTCGAAGGCCCCGAGACATTCCACGTCGGGCAGCTCGCGGTCGCTCATGCGGCCGGCGCGCACGCCGCGTCCCACGTCTTCTCCTTCGGCGGAAGGCTCGTCCGAAACGAGATCACGATTACCCTCCGGGGTGAAGACGCGGGCACCGAGCTCAACGGCCTCTTCTGCGCGGCATCGGGGCAGCACGTGGACTGCCACACGCTCATCGACCACGCCCTGCCCCGCGCCTCGAGCGTCGAGCTGTACAAGGGCGTCCTCGACGGCACCGGCCGCGGCGTCTTCGACGGCAAGATCCTCGTGCGCGCCGGCGCCATCCGGACGGACGCGCGCCAGACGAACCGGAACCTCGTCCTCTCCGACAGCGCGCTCGTCGACAGCAAGCCTCAGCTCGAGATCCACAACAACGACGTCCGCTGCACGCATGGCTCGACGACGGGGCGGCTCGATGCCGATGCCGTGTTCTATCTGCGCTCGCGCGGCCTCTCGCCAGAGGCGGCACGGGCGCTCCTCACGTACGCATTCGGCAGCGAGCTGATCGAGAAAGTGCCGTCCGCCGACGTGCGGGCCTTCCTCGAAAGCCATCTGCGCGCCTGGCTGCCCGCGAACCTCGCAGCCCCGGAGACCCGATGAGCACCGCCACGAAGCCCTCCCTAAAAATTCCCGAGGCTCGTGCCCGCGCCTACGACGTCGAGAGCCTCCGCGCCCAGTTCCCGATCCTCTCGCGAACGGTCCACGGCAAGCCGCTCGTGTATCTCGACAACGCGAATACCACACAGAAGCCGCGCGTCGTCATCGACGCAGACCGCCGCTACTACGAGGAAGAGAACGCGAACATCCACCGCGGCACGCACTGGCTCTCCGAAAAGGCCACCGAGGCCTACGAGGGCGGCCGGGCGAAGGTCGCCCGCTTCCTGGGGGCCGCGTCGCCGAAGGAGATCGTCTTCACGCGCGGCACGACGGAGGCGATCAATCTCGTCGCATCGAGCTTTTCGCAGGCATTCCTCAAGGCCGGCGACGAGATCCTCATCACGGGCCTCGAACACCACTCGAACATCGTTCCATGGCAGCTCGCCTGTGAGCGGACGGGCGCGAGGCTCGTCGTCGTGCCAATCACTGACGACGGCGAAGTCCCGGTGGACGAATTCGAGAAACGCCTGACGCCGCGGACGAAGCTCGCGGCCGTGTCGCACGTCTCGAACGCGCTCGGGACGATCAACCCGGTCAAGCAGTTCATCGCGCTCGCGCACGCGCGGAACGTGCCTGTCCTCGTGGATGGCGCGCAGGCGGCCCCGCATCTGCCGATCGACGTGACGGACCTCGACTGCGATTTCTACGCCGTCTCGGCGCACAAGATGTACGGCCCGACGGGCATCGGCGCGCTCTACGGCCGGGAGGAATGGCTCGAGAAACTGCCGCCGTACCAGGGCGGTGGCGACATGATCGCGTCGGTCACGTTCGAGAAGACCACGTACAACGTCCTCCCGTGGAAATTCGAGGCGGGCACCGCGAACATCGCGGGCGGGATCGGCTTCGGTGTGGCGGTCGACTGGCTGTCCGGCGTGGGCCTCCCGGCCGTCGCCGAGCACGAGCACGAACTTCTCGTGGATGCCACCGGGAAGCTCTCGGTCATTCCGGGCCTCACGATCGTGGGTCGCGCGAAAGAGAAGGCGGCCGTGATCTCGTTCGTTCTCGAAAACGTGCATCCGCACGACATCGGCACGATCCTCGACCGCGAAGGGATCGCGATCCGCACGGGCCAGCACTGCGCGCAGCCGGTGATGGACCGCTTCGGCATTCCGGCGACGGCCCGCGCGTCTTTCGGGCTCTACAACACGCGCGAAGAGGTCGATGCGCTTGTGGCCGGTCTCGCGAAGGTTTCGGAGATGTTCGGATGACGGACCTCCGCGACCTCTACCAGGAGGTCATCCTCGATCACAACAAGTCCCCGCACAACTACCGGGAGATGGCGGACGCGTCGCGCATCGCGCTCGGACACAACCCGCTCTGCGGCGACAAGATGAAGCTCTACGTGAGGATCGAGGGCGACCGAATCGCCGACGTGGCGTTCCAGGGCTCGGGCTGCGCGATCTCCAAAGCCTCCGCCTCGATCATGACGGACACCATCAAGGGGAAGACACTCGCCGAAGCCGAGGCGCTGTACGGAAAGTTCCACGACCTCGTCACCGGGCCTCCGGACGTCAAGGCCGACGGCGCCGGCCTCGGCAAGCTCGCTGTCTTCTCGGGCGTGCGCGAGTTTCCCGCCCGCGTCAAGTGCGCCACGCTCCCGTGGCACACGCTCGAGATGGCGCTGAAAAGCGCCAACGAAGTCGCAAAGACGGAATGAACGAGCTCGAACAGAAGGTCATCGACGAAGCGCTGAAGAAGTGCTTCGACCCCGAGATCCCGGTCAACATCTGGGAGCTGGGGCTGATCTACTCGGTGAAGGTCTCCCCCGAAGGCGCCGCCGACGTGAAGATGACGCTGACGGCGCCCGCGTGCCCCGTGGCGGGATCCCTCCCGGGCGAAGTCGAGACGAAGATCAAGGCCCTCCCGGGCATCACGGACGCGAAGGTCGAGCTCGTCTGGGACCCGCCCTGGACCGTCGGGATGATGTCGCGCGTCGCGAAAGTGATGCTCGGGATGTAGTGGTCATGCTCGGGATGTGAGCCGCGGATCCTCGGTGGCGTGGCGCTGCGAGAGGAGCCACCCGAGGCCGAACGTGATCGAGGAGCCGAGGAGCGAGTACCACGGCCACGCGATCTTCTGCCCGAGCGCGAAGGGTACCCAGCCCTTCGACCCGAGCCACAGGAACAGCATGAAGGTCGCCGACACGCCGATCGCGACGAGCGCGTCCGCTTGACGCGCCTTCCGCGCCCAGAGCGCGAGGAGGAACGCGCCGAGGAGGCCGCCCGCCGTCACGCTGGCCAACCCGAGCGCCACCTGCACGGCCGGGACGCTCTGCGGAAGCCGCGAAAACCCGACGGCGAGGCCTGCGAGCACGATCGTCCAGAAGAGCGTGAGCAGCTTCCCGAGAACGAGTCCACGCTTCCCTTCCACGTGTTTTTTGCCCATCAAAGGAGCGACGATGTCGAGCGCGAGAGCCGAGGCGAGCGAGTTGAGCGCGGACGACTCCGAGCACATCGCCGCCGAGAAGATGCCCGCGATGAGGTAGGCCGAGACGAGCGGCGGCAGGTTCCCCACGATGAACGACGGGAAGATCTGGTCGCTCGTCGCGAACCCGCCCGGGCCGATCCCACGTCCGCCGTAGAACGCGAAGAGCCCGACTCCAACCGAGAGGAACAGGCAAAACTGCAGGATGACGAGGACGCCGCTTCCCACGAGAGCCTTCCGGGCGTCGCGCAGCCCGCGGCACGCGAGGAGGCGCTGGACGATGAGCTGATCGGCCCCGTGGCTCGCCATCGCGAGCACCGCGCCGCCGATTACACCGGCCCAGAACGTGTACGGTTGCGAGAGATCCATCGAAAAGTCGAACAGCCGAACGGGGCGCCCGAGCTCCGCGCACCTTCTGAGAATCCCTCCGAATCCCCCGTCGAACGAGTGGACCAGCACCCAGAGAGCCATCGTCGCTCCCGACAGATACACGACGACCTGAATGAGGTCGATCCAGATGACGGCCTTGATTCCGCCGACATACGTGTAGAGCGCCGTCGCGGCCGCCAGCAGCAGGATCGCGATCCACACGGGAACGCCGAGGATCAGGGCGATCGGGATCGCGGGCACGGCGAGGCGCACGCTCGCGGCCATGACGCGCGTGACCATGAAGATGAGCGACGTGAAGCGCCGCGCGCCGACGCCGAAGCGCCGCTCGAGGAGGGCATAGGCCGTCGTGATCTCGCCCTGGAAATACCCGGGCAGGAGCAGCGCCGAGACCGCGATACGGCCGACGAGGTACCCGAACGCGAGCTGCAGGAACGTGAAGCCCGTGCGATAGGCGTCGCCGGGAACCGAAAGGAACGTCAGGGCCGAGGTCTCCGTCGCGACGATGGACGCCATGACGGCCCACCAGGGCATCGCATGGCCGCCCAGGAAGTAGTCCTTCGCGTCCTTCTGGCCTTTCCCGAGCCAGGCGCCGAGGACGTTTATCGCCGCGAGGTAGACCGCGATCGCGATGAGCGTTGGCAGCCCGAGGGACATCCCTTCCATGTGGGCGGGATGATCACACAGGGGCCTCGCTTGTTCTCATCTTCGCTTAAGCTCGCGGCGTGGCCTTGGCAGTCGAACGCAACCGGCTCCTTCAGGAGCTCGCCGCGTTTTGCGAGGCTCACCCCGTGGACGAGAAGGTTCTCCTCGTCCCGTCGTTCCAGACCGGCACGCAGGTCCTCGACGCCCTCGCACGCTCGGGCTGCGCGCATCTGAACCTGAGGCCCGCGACCGTCTTCTCCCTCGCGCAACGCGTCGCGGGGCCGGCTCTCGCGGCCGAGGGGTACTCCACGCTCTCGCGCGCCCAGCTCCTCGCCCTCGTCGAGGACGCCTGCGACGACGCCCTCGAACCCGATTCGTATTTCGGCGCGCTGCGCGAGCGGCCGGGCCTCCACCGCGCGCTCCAGGCGACGCTGAACGAGATCCGGCGCGCGGGTCTCACGCCGGAGCAGCTCCCTCCCGACGCGTTCGAGGACCCGCGCAAGGCCCGCGAGATGAAGGCCGTCGGTCGCGCCTACCGCGACGCCCTGAAGAACGGCAAGTACGCCGACCCCCTCGACGTCCTCGCGCGGGCCACGAAAATGCTCGGCGAAGACGCCTCCCGGAGGCTCGGCGCGGGCGTACACGTCCTGAGGCCCGAAGGGCTCGACCTTTCCGGGTCCGAGACCGCGTTTCTCGAAGCCCTCCTCCCCCGCCCTCCTTTCCCGCTCGCCGTCGATGACCCGAAGGGCTTCGTCCCGACGCCCGAGCGTGTTCTCCTCGCCTGCGCATCCGGCGAGGAGAACGAGGTGCGCGCCGTCTTCCGCCGAGTCGTGGACGAGAAGATCTCCCTCGACGACGTCGAGATCGCGATCACGGACGACGCCGCCTACCGTCCGCTCATCTACGAGCTCGCCCAGCAGGTCGGTTTCCCGTGCACTTTCGCGGACGGGATACCCGCGACGTTCTCACGCCCGGCGCAGGGCGCGCTCGACTTCCTCGACTGGATCGCGGGTGGCTACGAGGACCGCGCCCTCGCGCGGCTCTTCGGCGCCGGGCGCGCGAACCTCGCCGCGGCGCACCCGCGCGGCGGACTCGTGGGTCCGATCCGGGCCGCGCGCGCCTTCAGAAGGGCCGGGATCGTCCGCGGCCGGGAACGCACGAGCGCCCGCCTTGCCCTCGACCGCGCGCGGCAGGAGCGAAAGGGGATGGCCGAGGGCCTCGAGCCCGAGGCGATCGCCGAGCGGCTCGTCGCGCTGGACGCGGTCGCGTCTTGGGTCGACCGGCTCCTCGTGATCGCGCCCGTCCCCGACCCCGAGGGGCGCGTCGATCTCGCCGCGCTCGCGCGGGCCGGCCTCGCACTCACGGAGCTCCTCGAGGTCGCGAGCCGTCTCGACGGGATCGCGCGAGAGGGACTTGCGCGGCTCTTCGGCGAGTTCGCAGCGCTCCGGCCGCGCAAGCTTCCGCTCGCCGCCGCCGCCGCACGCCTGCGCGAGGCGGTGGAATCGCTCTCGGTCGCGTCCTCCACGCCGGTTGCCGGCCACGCGCACGTCGCGAAGATCGCGGCGGCGGGCTGGAGCGGCCGCGGCCACACGTTCGTCCTCGGCCTCGACGAGGCACGCTTCCCCGGCGGCGGCACGCAGGACCCGGTCCTCCTCGATCACGAGCGCGACGCCGTGAACCGCCGGGTCGCGTCCGCGCACCTGCCCCTCCGCCGCAGCCGGATTCCGGAAGAGAGCCGGCACGCGTTCGACGCGCTCCTCGCGCGCCTCAGGGGCCGGGTCGTCCTCTCGTATTCGAACCGAGACTTCCTGCAGGATGCCGAACTGTTTCCCTCCTCGGCGGTGCTCGGCGTGTTCCGGAAGCTCGAGGGCGCTCCGCAGGCGAGCTTCCGCGACCTCAATGCCCGCGAGACCGCCCCGGCCGCCTTCCGGCCCCTGGGAGAGCCCCTCGACGACGTCGAGTGGTGGCTCGCCGCGCTCCACGCGCTCGAGACCGACCCGGAACGCGCCGCGCGCGAGGTCGAGAAGGCGTACCCGTGGATCGCGGACGGGCGCGAGGCCGAGGACGCGCGCCGCTCGTCGGTGTTCACGAAGTGGGACGGGCGGCTCACCGTCGAGCCCGGCGAGCTCGACCCGCGCGTCACGCGCGAGCCGACGTCCGCCTCGCGCCTCCAGCTCCTCGCGAAGAGCCCGCGGGCGTACTTCCTGAAATACGTGCTGGGGCTCTCGGAGCCGGACGAGGAGCGGCCCGTCGACGCGTGGCTCGACCCCCTCGAATACGGCCGTCTCTTCCACGACACGGCGTTCGACTTCTTTTCGGAGCGCAGGGACCCCGACGAGGCGTTCGAGATCGCGCGCGAGACCGCCCACCTGCAGAAGGTTGCCGAGCGCAACCTCGCCAGGATGCGTGGCGAGATCCCGCCGCCGAGCGAGGTCGCGTTCCGGACGCAGCGCGACGCGTTCCTCGCCGACCTCGCGGTGTTCATCAAGGCGGAGGCGAAGAATGCGGCGACCTCGACCCCCCGCTTCTTCGAGGTCCCGTTCGGCCGGTCCCGCGGGAGCGCGGGCAAGGATCTCGCCTCCGCAGAGCCGCTCGAAGTCCCGATGGACGGCGCGACCTTCCTCCTCGAGGGCAAGATCGACCGGATCGACGCCGAGGGACCGGGCGCGTGGGCCGTCTGGGACTACAAGACCGGCAGCGAGCGGCAGTTCAAGGAATCCATGCCGCTGAACCGCGGCCGCCAGATCCAGCACGCGCTTTACGCGCGCGCCGCGGAAATCCTCCTCCGGCGCTCCGGGTTCACGGTCGCATCCCTCAGGTCCGGTTACTACTTCCCGACGCGCAAGGGTGGGGCGCGTCGCGTCGTGCCCGAGGTGTCCGACGCGGACGTGGACGCGACGCTCGAGAACCTCTTCGACCTCCTCGCTGCCGGCGCGTTCCCGCACTCGACCGAGAAGCGCGACTGCGAGTATTGCGATTTCCGCATGGCCTGCGGCGACCCCGACGCCGCCGCGCGCCGGTCGAAGGCGAAGTGCGAGGCCGGTGATCCGCTCCTCGCCGGGCTGCGCGCGCTTGGGAGCCGCGGTGTCTGAGCGGCTCCTGAGACCCGGTCCACTCCCGGACGCCGCCGCGCGCGCGCGCATCGAGACGGAGCTCGACCGGAATTTCCTCGTCGAGGCGGGCGCCGGTTCCGGCAAGACGACGAGCCTCGTCGCGCGGATGATCGCGCTCCTCGCGGCGGGTGCCGCGAAGCCCGACACCCTCGTCGCGGTGACCTTCACGCGCAAGGCCGCCTCGCAGCTGCGGCAGAAGTTCCAGGAGAAGCTCGAGGAGCGGCTCCGGTCCGTGACGGACGGGGCCGTGAAGGAGCGCCTCGACCGGGCGCAGAAGGGGCTCGACCTCGTCCGTGTCGGGACGATCCATTCCTTCTGTGCCTCGCTCCTGCGCGAACGGCCCGTCGAGGCGGGGATCGACCTCGGTCTGTCGGACGTCAAGCTCCAGGAGGCGGCGCTCTTCCAACCGCAGGCGTGGCGAGAGTGGATCGCCGAGTGCTCCGAAAGAGACGACCCCCGCCTTGCGGCCCTCGAGGAGACCGGCGTCAAGCCCCAGGACCTCGGCGACGCGTTCGAGATGCTCGCCGAGTACCCCGACGTCGTCCCGGTCGTGAAGAAGCCTCCCCCGCCGAAGCCCTCGCTCGACACCGCGCGCAAGCGGACGGCGGAGCTGCTGGCCGAGGCCGAAGCGCTTCGGCCGGACCGGCCCCTCCAGGGCAAGAACGCCGACGACCTCCAGAGCGCTCTCGTGCGCGTGAAGCGTCTGGTCGACCAGCCCGACGCCGAGACGGACGACGGCTTCGTGCGCCTCCTCGAGGAGTTCGAGCCCGACAAGCTCCTGGAGATCAAGGTCACGCAGTGGGAGGGCGGGAAACCAGCCGCCCAGTCTTTTCTCGCGCGATTCGAGGCCTACCGCGAAGACACCGTCCTGAAGGCGCTCACGGCGTGGCGCGAGTGGGTCCACCCGCGCGCCATGGACTTCCTCCTCCCCGCGCTCGAGCGCCTGCGCACGCGCCGCCGCGAGGAGGGCTTCCTCACGTACGAGGACCTCCTCCTGATCTCCCGCGACCTCCTGCGCGACCAACCCGCGGTGCGCCGCTACTTCCGCAGCCGCGTCTCGCACCTTCTCGTGGACGAGTTCCAGGACACGGACCCGCTCCAGGCCGAGATCATGCTGTTCCTCACCGCCGACGACGACAGGCAGCGGAACGCGTGGAAGCTCCGGCCGAAGCCCGGCTCCCTCTTCGTCGTCGGCGATCCGAAGCAGTCCATCTACCGCTTCCGCCGGGCCGACATCGAGACGTACGAGACGTTCCGCGAGATCGTAAGGGCCTCCGGCGGCGACGTCCTCCCGCTCACCTCGAGCTTCCGGTCCGTCGAGGCGGCCGCGAAGCCCGTAAACGACGCTTTCGTGACGATCTTTCCGAAGGAGCCGACGACGCTCCAGGCGGCCTTCGCGCCGATCGAGGCGCGCTGCGCCGAGAAGGGGCCGACGTGCGGCGCCTTCCGGCTCGCCTCGCGGGGCGACGGAAACTTCCGCGAGAAGAGCGTCCGCTCGCAGAACGCCGCCAACGTCGCGGCCTTCGTCCGGCAGGCGCTCGCGGGCGGCTGGAAGATCCCGGCGGGTGAGGGCGGCGCGCCCGTGACGCCGCGCGCGTCGGACATCCTCGTCCTGACCGTGGGCCGCGACGCGCTCGCCGAGTACGCGCAGGCGCTCGAGAGCGCGGGCGTCCCCGTCGAGGTCACGGGGAGCAAGGCCTTCGCGATCACGAAAGGGCTCCTCGCCCTCCAACCGCTCCTCTCGGCCGTGAACGACCCCGACGACGAGGTCGCCGTCGTCGCCTTCCTCTCGGGCCCGCTCTGCGGCGTCGACGACGACGCCCTCTACCGCCACCGTAAGGCCGGCCGCCGCTTCGCGTTCATGTCCGAGCCCGAGCCTGGCGCCGACCCGCGCATCGCGCGGGGCTTCGCGCTCCTTCGGCAAGCCCGGGACGACAGCCGCGCGTATCCGCCCGCGGCCGCCCTCGTGAAGATCGTCGAGCGCCTGGGCCTCGCGGCCGCGATCTCGGCCGAAGACGGCGGACGAACCGCGACCGGCAACCTCCTCAAGGTCCTCGCGTGGGCCCGCCGCCTCTCCGCCGACGGCCACTCCTTCGCGGACGTCGCGCGGCGGCTCGTCGAGAAGGCGCCCGAGCTCGAGGAAATGAGCGTCGACGCCGCAAGGTCGAACGCCGTCCGCCTCATGAACATCCACAAAGCGAAGGGTCTCGAGGCCCCGATCGTCGTGCTCGCCGAGCCCGTGGACCGCGCCGCCCACGATCCCGACGCGCATATCGAGCGCACGGGCGACGAGCCCCGGGGATGGTTCCCCGTCTTGCAGCCGCTGGGCGAGCGAGGCGTCCGCGTGCTCGCGCTGCCGCCCGACTGGCAGGAGAAGAGCCGCGTGGAGCGGGAATTCCTCGACGCCGAGCAGCAGCGTCTCTTTTACGTCGGCGCGACCCGCGCGATGTTCACGCTCGTCGCGAGCGTCCATACGAAGACGACGCAGAAGAACGGGTCCCAGCTCACGGGCCTCTGGGCCCCGCTCGACCCGTTCCTCGCCCCGCTCGCGATCCGGCCCGCGCCCGTCTCGCCGCCGGACGCCCGGAAGCTCCCCCCGTTCGCCGACCAACTCCCAAGCGTGAGGAAGCGGATCGCGGCCGCGCGAGAGAGGGCCGCGGCGCCGACGTACGGCGTCGTCTCCGTGACGGCCCTCGCGAGGAAGGAGGGGCCGCGGGCCCCATCGCCGGCCGAGGAGGCGCGGGGCGCCGCGTGGGGCCGCGTCCTCCACCAGCTCCTCGAAGCCGAGATGCGGACACCCGGCTTCGACCTCGAGCCCCTCGCGCAGAACCTCATGCGCGAGGAGGAAGTCGCACCGGAGCTCTTCGGCGAGGTCCTGCGCGTCGCGACTTCGGTCACGTCGTCGGACCTCTGGGGGCGCGCGCGAAAGGCGAAACGCCGCTTCGTCGAGGCCCCGTTCGCGATGCTCGTGGCGTCGAAGGAGCTCGGGATCACGGATGGACCCTCCGAGACGCTCCTCAAGGGCGCGATCGACCTCGTCTTCGAAGAAGATGGGGTCTGGCACGTCGTGGACTGGAAGTCCGACGTCGTCGGCGACGGCCTCGCCGCCCTCGTCGCGCACTACGCGCCGCAAGTTACGCACTACCGCCGGGCGTGGGAGGCGTTCACGAAGCAGCCGGCGAAGGCCGGGCTTTTCTTCATGGACACCGGGGAACTCGTCTGGCTCGGAGAAGAGGGGAAAGAAGGAGAGGAGACCATTTCTTTGAAGGTGAATAGGGCGACCCCAGCCGCCGAAGCGCAACCGGATGCGTCCACGCCTCGCCAGCGCTCATTATTCGAAGAATCTTGAAGATCTCATCCGCCGCCACGGCCCTCCTCGCAGCGGTTCTTCTGTCTGGGTGCGTCTCGTCCGCGTGGGAGAAGACCGAATCAGTGCCCGGAGGGCGGCTGTACGTCCCGAAGGTCTACGCGCCCCTCCTCCCCGGCTCGATCTACCCGAACAAGAATGTCCCCGTGCCGACGAAGAACCGCCCGGCGATGGTCGTCGCGTGCCCGCCGAAGGGCGATTGCCGAGAGAAGGAGATCCTCGACCAGGCCGCGCAGCGCGGCATCGTCGTCCTCGTCGCGAGAGGAGCGGAGGCCGCAATCGCCCCCAGACAAGAGGTCGATCTGACCCGAACCGGGACCCTCATCGTCACCTCCGCTTCGCTGAAGGTTGAAGCCACACCGCCACTGAAGGCCGAGTCCTTCCCCTCTTCCCCTTCTAAGAAGATTCTCCTCGCGACGTTGCACATGGCCGAGTCGCCTGCAACCCCGGACGGGGCCGTCCTGAAGCTTTACGCCCCAGACGCTCGCGGCCGCCTCCCCCGCGAAGCGTTCCGCGACGCGGTCGAGTGGCTCGCGGGCGAGCTCAACGCGCACTGAGACTTGCTCTCAGGACTAGAATCCTGGCCCATGCACACCCGGAACGAAGGCGCGGTGCGCGCCAAGGGCGTCCTTCACGCATGGCAGAGGCGGCTCTACACGATCCTGCTCGTGCCGCTCGGCCTCATGGCGGCGAACTCGATCTACCTCGTCGCCTTCACGAAGTACTCCTCGTTCTTCATGGCGATGCTGCTCATGCACCTCGTGCTGGGCCTCCTGATCGCCATCCCGTTCCTCGTGTTCGCCTTCACGCACGGGGCGCGGATGCTCGCGAACATCCGCAACCGGAACGCGAAGATCGCGGGCATCACGATCGTCGCGCTCGCGCTGACGTGCATCGGCACGGGCGTCACCATGGCCCTCACGGGTGCGACGCTCACGCACCGCCCGGTCTACCTCGCGCACGTGTTCGCGATCCCGGTCGCGCTCGTCGCGTTCATCCTCCACAGGCGCGCGGCCGTCCACAAGCTGCACCTCACGCGGCTCTTCCAGTGGGGTGGCGCCGTCGCCGCGTTGCTCGTCATGATGGCCGGCCTCCACAAGATGGAGAAGCCGCCGCAGCGCATCGTGAACCGCGAGGGCGACACGCAGTTCTTCCTGTCCTCGGCCGAGACGTTCGATCAGGGCCTCCTCGACGGCAGGAAGCTCGCCGCGAACCAGTACTGCCAGGAGTGCCACCCCGACTCCTTCAAGCGCTGGGAGAAGTCCGCCCACCGCTTCTCGTCCTTCAACAACCCGTTTTACCGCCGCGCCGTCGAGCTGACGGCCGACCGCGTGGGCCGCGAGAAGACGAAGTGGTGCGCCGGCTGCCACGATCCCGTCGTCCTCTTCACCGGGCAGATGGGAAAGGCCACGATGGCCTCGTTCTCGTACGACCAGTTCGAGGCGCAGCAGGGGCTCACGTGCATGGCCTGCCATTCGATCGCCGAGGTGAAGGACGTCCGCGGCAACGGCGGCTACGTGGTGGAGGAAAGCAAGCAGTACCCCTTTGCCTTCACGGACAGCAAGGTCCTCAAGGAGGTCAACAAACTCCTCATCCGCATGGAGCCGTCTCTCCACCGGCAGACGTTCATGAAGCCGTTCATGCGCACGCCCGAGTTCTGCGCGACGTGCCACAAGGTCAGCCTCCTCCCGCCCATGAACGAGTACCGCTGGCTGCGCGGCCAGGATCATTACGACTCCTGGCAGGACTCGGGCGTGTCCGGCTACGCCGTGCGCTCCTTCTACGACCCGCCGAAGGCGAAGGCCTGCCGCGACTGCCACCTCCCGCTCATGGCCTCGCAGGAATTCGGCAACCAGGACGGGAAGCTCCATGACCACCTCTTCCCCGCCGCGAACACGGCACTGCCCGCGATCCGGGGAGATCAGGGGACTATCGAAGATATTCGCAAAAAGGTATTGGTCGGATCGCTTTCAATCGACCTGTTCGGCTTGAAGCGGGGCAACGAAGTCATTCCTCTCGGTCCTTCCCTGCCGTCGCTTCGGCCCGGCGAGACGGTGGACGTCGAGGTCGTCGTGAGGACGCGGACGCTCGGCCACCCCTACACGAACGGCACGGCCGACAGCAACGAGACGTGGGTCGAGTTCCGCGCCGACAACGGGCCGCGCTCCGTGATGGCCTCCGGCACGCTGGATGCGGCGGGCCGCCTCGATCCGGCGGCCGACAAGCTCTCCCAGCTCGTCATCGCCCACGACGGAACGCCAGTGGACCGCCGCCAGCCGCAGGACATCCATGTCCCGCTCTTCAACAACTTCATCCCGCCCGGCGCCGCCCGCACGGTGCACTACCGCTTCAAGGTGCCGGCCGACGCGAAGGGCGAGATCACGCTCTCGGCCGCCGCGAACTACCGGAAGTTCTCGCGCGACTACTCGATTTTCGTGGGTGGCCCGGATGCGCCGGCAATCCCGATCACGCGCATCTCGGCCGACGCCGTAAAATTACCCGTGGCGCCCGCGCCCGCCGCGACGCTCGCGGCGAACGTCACGCGCGGCAACCCCGACTGGCCCGAGAAGCAGTGGATCCGCTGGAACGATTATGGGATCGGCCTCCTGCTGCAGGGCGACCTCCGGGGCGCGTCATACGCATTCCAAAAGGTGGCCGACCTCGCCACGGATAAGCCCGACGGCCCGCTCAATCTCGCGCGCGCGAAGATCCAGGAAGGCGACCTGCCCGCAGCGAAGGCCGCGCTCGCCGAAGCCGAGACGCGCCGCCCGGGATGGCCGAAAACAGCCTATTTCCGGTCGCTCGCCTCGAAGGAGGAAGGCCGCCTCGACGACGCGCTCGCCGACCTCGAGCGCGTGGACCGGAGGTTCCCGAAGGACCGCGTCGTCCTGAACCAGCAGGCGCGCGTTCTCTACCTCGCGGGCCGTTATGCCGACGCTCTCCCCTTCATCGACCGCGTCCTCGCGATCGACGGCGAGGACCTGGCCGCTCATTACAACGCGATGCTGTGCCTCAGGGCCCTCGGCCGCGGCGAGGAAGCCGCCGCCGAAGAGAAGTGGTACCGCTACTTCAAGGACGACGAGGCGTCACGGGCCGTCCTCGCCGACTACCGAAGGACGCATCCGTTCGATAACCGCGAATCGCTCCCCGTGCACGTCCACGACGAAAGTGTTCCGGCGAAGGCCGAGGAGCCGTCGTGGATCGCGGAGATCGGGCCGAAGGGTTACGCCTACAAGGGCGCCGCTCCGAAGAACGAGATGGTCCTGAAAGACGACCGGCCCGTGGGCGCCCCGCGCCCGTTCACGCGCCCCGAGACGCCGAAGACGGCGGCGGGAAAGAAGGCCGCGGGGTCGGTCCCCGTCGCCGTCATCCAGATTTCGGAGTGAGGCGCGTTCGTTCTGGAGCGTTCGATTTTCTCGTCTGTCTGATCGTGACTGCGGCGTGGGCGGCGCGCGTGCTGCCCCGCCTCGGCACGCATCTCCGCGATGCCTACGACGCGCAGTTCCAGGCCTGGGGCGTCGCCTGGGTCGGTCACGCTCTCGTTCACGCGCCGCTCCACGTCTTCGACGCGAACATCTTCGCCCCGCTCCCGAACGCGCTCGCCTTCACCGAGCCTCTCGTCGGATACGGGCTCTTCGGGCTCCCGCTGGGCCTCGTCGGGCTCTCGCCGGTGGGCGTCTTCAACGTCCTCTGCCTTCTCGGGACGGCGTTCTCGGTCTGGGCGATCTCGCGCCTCGCGATCGCGCACGGCGCCCCGCGCGCCTCGGCCCTCCTCGGCGCCGCCGCGGCGGCATTGGGCGCCCCGGCCGCGTCGAACTTCGGGTACATCTCGTTCGTCGCCCTCGGGGGCATCGCGCTCTCTCTCGTCGCCTGGAAGAGCCTCCGTGAGAGCGGGCGATGGGCCTCCGCCGCCGCTCTCGCCACGGCCATCGCCGGGCTGGGGTGGTTTTCACTCCAGCTCTTCGCGTTCGGCCTCGCGGCTCTCGCCGCCGTCGTCGCCTCCGACGCGGTGACGAAGCGGGAGACGCGCCGCCTCTCCCTTCTCGCGAAGCTCGCTGCCTCGCTCGCGCTCGCGGCCTCGCTCCTCGCCCCGCTCGCGGTCCACATGCTCGAGGCGCGGCGGGATCACGGCTTCCAGCGGGACGACGCGGAGAGCCGCCTCTTCTCCGCGTCGCCAAGGGACTGGCTCACGACGACGAACGAGAATCCGGGGCAGGCCTTCCTGAAATGGCGAAGCGACTCCGAGAGAAGCCTGTATCCGGGGACGGCCGCGCTTCTCTTGAGCGCCCTCGGTCTCCTCGCGGTCCTCGGGACGAAGAAGCACGGCAGTCTCGTGGCCGCGGGCGCGCTCCTCGCCGGGCTCGGTATCGCGGGCTCGTTCGGCCCCGCGGGCCCCGTCGTCCCCATCCTGAAGGTCGTCTTTCCGTTCGTCTTCTCGGGCATCCGGGCGTTCACGCGCTTCGGCATGGTGGCCCAGATCGGTTTCGGCCTCCTCGCCGCCGCGGGTGCCACCGCCTTGCTCGAGCGGGCGCACGCGCGCATGGCCCGGGCCGCGCTCGCCGCGGCGCTCGCTCTCGGAATCGCGTGCGACGTGCGACAGACCGTGCGCTTCGAGGTAAGGCCCGAGCTGCCGGAGGCGCCGGTCGAGCGGTTCCTCGCCCGTTCGGACACGGGCGGGCCGATCCTCCACCTGCCTCTCTACCACTCGCCCGGCGACGCCCGATGGGTGTTTTCGAGCCTCGCGCACTTCAAGCCCATCGTGAATGGCTACGCGAGCTACGTGCCCCGGCGAAGTCAGGAGCTCGCCGCGGCCCTCGCCGACGGGAGAATCCCGGAATCCACGCTCGTTCGTCTCCGGGCCTGGCCGGTCGGCGTCCTCGTTGTCCACGAGCACGCGCTTCCCCTCGAACGCCTCGAGCCCACGATGGCGTTTCTCGCGAAGGCGCTCCGGACGAATGCCCTCGAGGCACCGCTCCATTTCGACCACCGGGGAGGAGACGACTGGTTCTTCTCTCTCAGCCGCTCCGCGGACGGGGCCACGGAAAAGGAGGCCCGCCTCTTTCTCGCGCATGCCGATTTCTACCAGCCGATTGGGCATTTCGAGGAATCGGACTTCCCCGCTGCGATCGACGAGCCGGCCGAAGGGCAGGTCGTCCATGGCGTCCTGTCCGTGCGCGGCTGGAGCCAGACGTCCGCTGCGCCCGCCGTCGCCGCCGCCCCCGCCGAAATCGTCGAGATCCGGATCGACCGCGACAGGCGCGCGCGCGCGTCTTTCGCGCGGACTCCCCGCCCCGACGTCGCCGCCGCGCTCCCCGCGCTCGGGAGCTGCGCCGAAGCCGGCTATGCGGCCGTCTTCCCGATGCTCCCCGGCGACGACGGCCGGCACGACATCCGCGTCGTCTTTCGCGCCGCCGACGGCCGCTTCAGGACGCTCACCCGCGCGTTCGAGTGGGCGCCTTAGCGCCCGTCCGGATTCATTGAGCCCGACCGTACTCGAGTCATCGTCGTCGACGCTGCCTCACAGCTCGATGTAGCGGGCTCGCTTGCGCTCGCCGCCGAACTCGATATCGTTAGGCGGGAAGAGGAGGGACACTATGTGGCGTACCAGATCTTTTCTCCTTAGTCTCCTAGCCACCGTGGTCCTTGCCGGCTGCGGGTCTGCAGGGTCGACGACAGCCCGGCAGGATAACGCCGGCGAACCTAGCCGAGGCTTGGTCGGGTCGTGGCTCGTGTCAGCGAGTCGCCCTGGAGGTCAGGGCGTGGTGCTCCTCACGTTCACTTCTGACGGAACGTTTTTCCGAAGTGGAGATTCGCATCCGATGCTCAGCGTTGCCCATGGTGCGTGGAAGCGGATCAGCGACCGAGAATTCGACGCCACATACATCGCGTTGCGGTTCGACGAGAACAGGAAGTTCGTTGGAACCCAGAAGACGCGGATACGAATCACTCAAGGTCCCGGCGAGAAGGAGTTCACGGGTTTGGCCAAGGTTAGCTTCCTCGATCTCGACGGCAAGGAGGAGCGCGCGTCCGAAACACGGCTTGCGGGAAAACGCATACAGGTCGAGCCCTTCTGACCCCGGCAGCGAAGACGATGGACACTCCCCATCACGTCGTGACAGGCGCGTTCGGCTACTCCGGCAGCTACATCGCATCGCGCCTTCTCGACACCGGCGTGCGGGTCCGCACGATTACGAACTCCTTGAGCCGGCCGAGCCCCCTTAAGGGACGCATCGAGGCTCATCCTTTCAACTTCGATCGGCCCGAGCGCCTCGTCGACTCCCTGAGGGGCGCCTCCGTGCTTTACAACACATACTGGGTGCGCTTCAACGCAACCGGGTTCCGGCACTCAGTCGCGGTCGCACAGGGTTCGAGCCGCGAGAGCGTCGTCATCAACGCGATCGGTCCGGAGACGTTCACGTACCGCTCTCTCGTTGAGACCATCGGGGAGGCTATCGGCCGCGTCCGCCCGATTGTTTCGATTCCTCCATTTGTCGGGTACGGCGTTGGGTGGGCACTCGGCCATCTTCTCGGTGACGTGGTCATTACAAGGCCCGAAATCGAGGGTCTCATGGCTGGACCACCTTTTCGTCAACGCACCGCCAGCGGGCACAACACCGCTCTCAACCTGGGCAGGGACACTCGTCCGCCCTCGGCATCCACTATTCCAGTGAGATGGAGCGGCGGCGTGACCGCCGAAGCGAATATCGCCCGCGAGCCTGATCCACCATGTGCTCCCTCGTGCGTCGACTCGCTTGCGCCAGCCGGAGTATCGTCCTGATATGCGCCGGACGCGCGTCCTCCTCCTGGGCGTTGTCCTCGTGTCCCTCGTCGAAGCGGCACGTCAGTGGAATTCGGCACCGGGCCGGATCCCGTCCCACTTCGACGCGGCCGGCAGCCCGAACGCCTGGTCCTCCCGTGGCGAGTTCTTCGCGTTTCAGGTCGCGGTGACTCTCGGCGTCGCAGCACTCTTCGTTGGCATCGCCTGGCTCCTGAAGTCCACGCCGGCGAGGCTGATCAACGTTCCGAACAAGAGCTACTGGCTCGCGCCCGAGCGGCGCGGGGAGACGATGGACCGCCTCGCGTCGTCCTTCGAGGTTTTCGCGTGCGCGACGGTGCTGCTCCTCCTCGTGGTCTTCGAGCTGACATCGCTTGCGGGCCGCGGCGGAACTCTCGACACGAGCGTCTTCCTGCCGGTGCTCGTGTTGTATCTCGTGTTTTCGGCCGTCTGGACGGTGGTGCTGATCCGAACGTTCGCGAACGTCCGGAACGAAAGGTGAGCCCGGCGCCGCCGTGGGGCGACAATCGGCAGCGTCATGCAGATCCACACCCTCGACCTCGAGTTCTTCCGCGGCGAGACGATCGCCGCGTATCTCATCGAATCCGGCGGCCACCTCGCGCTCGTCGAGACCGGGCCCGACTCCACGTGGCCGCACCTCGTCGCCGCGCTCGCGAGGCACGGCGCCAAACCCTCCGACGTGAAGGACGTCCTCGTGACGCACATCCACCTCGACCACGCCGGCGCCGCCTGGCGGCTGGCGCGGACCGGAGCGAACATCTGGGTGCACCCGCGCGGCGCGCCGCACATGGCCGACCCCTCGAAGCTCCTCGCCTCCGCGACGCGGATCTACAGGGACCAGATGGACACGCTGTGGGGCAGGCTCGAGCCGATCCCCCCCGACAGGCTGAAGATCACGGAGGACGGCGCCGACATCCGCATCGGGAACGCCGCCATCCGCGTCCTCGAGACGCCGGGCCACGCGATCCACCACAACGCCTACTTCCTCGAGGGATTCGTCTTCACGGGCGACGTGGGCGGCGTCACGATCGGCGACGGCCCGAACCTTCCGCCGACGCCGCCGCCGGACATCGACCTCCCAACCTGGACGCGCTCGATCGAGCGCATCAAGGCGGCACGCCCGGACGGCTTCTACCCGACGCATTTCGGTTTGCACGGCGATGTCGCGGGGCGCCTCGACGAGATGATGGAGGAGCTCCACGTGTGGGCCGGGTTCGTGCGCATGCGCCTCGACGCCGGCAAGAACGAGCCCGCGATCGTGCCGGAGTTCGAGGCGTGGCTCACGGACCGGCTCCTCGCGAAGGGCGTTGGCGCGGAGGGCCTCGAGGCCTACAAGACCGCGCTCCCCTTCGCGATGAACGTGACGGGCCTCGTCCGCTACTGGAAGACCGCGGGCAAGGCCGCCTGACGGCGCCCTACATCCCCGTCTGCGGCCTCGCGTCGATCGTCGGCCTCGGCTCGTAGTGGCTCAGGAAGTCGCTCACGCTCTCCTGCTGGGCGGACTTGAACGCGGCGCGAAGCTGGATCTGCTCCAGCGCCTGCGCGAGATACCGGGGGCCGCCCATGTATTTCGGCGCCTTGTCCTTGAAGAACGCCTGGACGTCGGCCCGGTGCTCCGCGTCGCTGAAGCCCGAGGCGAGGCCCGGGAAGCGGGCCGGCGACTCGCGCGGAAGCCGCGAAACGAGCTGGTCGAAGTTCGTTTTCAGGAACGCCCACGCCTCGGGACGCGTCTCGCGATTCGACGCCACCTCCCGCAGGATGACGATGGACTCGCGCGCGTCGAACTCGTCCGCGAGCGTCACTCTGAGCGCCGCGGGCACGACCGACGGGTCCCGGAACAGGCCGAGGCTCGACAGGAGCCGCGTCCGCTCGCGCCGGTCCGTCGCCTTTCGCGCCTCGGCGAGAAACGACTGGAAGAGCTGCATGTCGCCGTGCCGCGCCGCGACGTCGAGGACGGCGGGCGCCATCTGCGCGTCGACCGCGCCGCGGTCCTTCAGCCAGGCGTTCGCGAGGCGCATCGCGTCGGCCACGAGCGCCGGCTCGTCGCCCTCGTTCGCGACGAAGGGAACGAGCGTCTCACGCAGAAGCTGCGTGTCCTCGTCCTCTCCACTCTTCGCTTTCCAACCGAGGGCCCGCGCGCGCGCGCCGAAAACCTCGCTCACGAACCGGCGATACCGCGGGCGCATCGCGTCCGTGACGAGGAGATCGCGCGGCGCCGCGGCGATGCGCTGGACCGACTCGACGACCGGCCGGTCCCGGTCGTTCGCGAACGCCGGGACGAGTGAGAGCGCCGTCGCCATCGGGACGTCCCCGCTCCGCGCGAGCGCGGAGACGTCCGAGAGCGTCGCGACGCGCTCGGACGCAGTCAGGTGCTTCCCGCCGTCGGCGAGCACCTTGCCGAGAAGGCTGCCCGCGTAAAGGACGCGGTAGTAACCCGAGCCGGCGTTCGCGAGGACGCGCGCGGGGCAGGCGCCCGGGAGGGCGAGCTCGCCCGACGGCTGCGTGAGAAGCGTGCACACCCTCGCGGTGCCGGGGTCGCCCGCGCGCGCGCAAACCGGCACCTGCCACGTCTCCTTCGTCGAGCCGGTCGAGCCGGTCGGGAGGAACCGCTTCTGCGAGAGGAGAAGCCGGGGCGCGCCGCCCGTGCAGACGAGCTCGGCCGTGACGAGGGGAACGCCGGGCTGGTCGAGAAACGAGCGGAACGCCGGGACGACGGCCGGTGTCTTCGTGGCTTCCGCGATCGACGAGACGAAGTCGTCTGCCGTCGCGTTGCCCCAGGCATGGGTCTTCAGGTAGCGCTGGATGCCCTGCCGGAATCCCTCCGGTGAGACCCAGCCCTCGAACATCTCGATGACGGCGGCGCCCTTCTGATAGGTGATCCCGTCGAAGGCACTCACGATGTCGTCATTGCCCTCGATGGGCTGCCGGATGCGGCGCGCCGTCACGAGCGAGTCCTGGTCCATCGCGCCGGTACGGGCGCTCGCGCGCTGCACGGCCCAGGCCCACTCCGGCTTCCAGCGGTCGACGATCTTCGACCCCATCCACGTCGCGAAGGCCTCGTTCAGCCAGATGTCGTTCCACCAGGCGGTCGTCACGTAGTCCCCGAACCACTGGTGCGCGGTCTCGTGCGCACAGACGCTCGCGTAGGCGCGGCGGAAACGAATCGTCTCGTCGGCGGGCTTCGCGAGGAGGAGGCCCGAGGAGTACGTCACGAGGCCGGCGTTTTCCATGGCGCCGAAGCCCACGGTCTGCGGGATCACGAGGTGGTCGAGCTTCTCGTACGGGTACGGGATGTCGAAGTACGTCTCGAGCTGCTCGAGGATCTGCCCCGTGGACGCGGCCGCCCAGCGCGCGTCGGCGCCGCGGCCCTTCGGCACGATCATGCGGACGGGCACCTTGTTTCGGCCCGCGGTTCCCGCGTTCACGACGTCGAACGGACCCACGCCGAACGCCACGAGGTAGGTCGGGAGAGGCTTCGTTGGGGCGAAGACGAATTTCCTCCAGCCGTCCGCCTCGGCAGCCTCGGACGCGACCAGGGTGTTCGAAACGGCGAGCGCGCCTTTCGGCGCGTGAATGGTCAGTTGCCAGGGCGTCTTGAAAGAGGGCTCGTCGAAGCAGGGAAACACGCGCCGCGCGTAGATCGCCTCGAATTGGCTGAAGGCGTACCACTCGCCCCCGTCCTTCTGGCGGAAGAGCCCCTCCGTGTCTTTCGCTTCGATGCGGCCCGTATACGTGACGACGACCTTCCAGTCGCCCGGAGAAAGATTCTTCTGAAAGGTAAGACCGACGTAGTCCTTGCCGTCGGATGTCGGCGCGGCGGGGATCGCCTCGCCCCCTCCGGCGGGTTGCGCGGAAACCGCCTTGATGTCCAGCTCCTTGCCGTTCAACCAGACCGTGCCCGTCTCCCCTTTCAAAGAAATTCCGATCTCGATTTTTCCTTCGAATTTCTCCTTCGAAGGGTCGATCCACAGCTCCGCCGCGTAGCGAGTCGGCGCCGTGCCCGCGGGTAGGCGCAGTTTCGGGGGCGCCGGAGCCTCCGCCGCGGCGAGGGACGCCGCGAGGGTGGAAAGAAAGAATGCCGCGAAGGAAAGGGTCCGGACCGTTCGTTTCATGCCGCCGACTCTACGATGAAATCGGGCTGTGCTCCCTGAGGTAGCATTTCGGCCTCATGACCATTCGAAGAACTCTCCCCGTCCTCGTGGCCCTTGTCGCCGCCGCCTGCGGCAAGACCGAGACGAAGCCCGTCTCCCCGACGCCGGCTCCGGAGCCGACGAAGGTCGCGTCCTCGATCCGGTTCGAGGACGTCACGAAGGCCTCGAACGTGGCGTTCCTCCACGTGAACGGGGCCGCCGGGAAGAAGTGGATGCCCGAGACCATGGGCTCCGGCGTGGCCGCCTTCGACGCCGATGGCGACGGCCGCATCGACCTCCTCTTCGTGAATGGCCGGTACTGGCCGGACGACCCGCGCGCCAAAGCGGGACAGCCCACGCTCGCGTTCTACCGGAACGTCACCGAGCCCGGCGGCGCGATCCGCTTCGAGGACCGCACGAAGGAAAGCGGGCTCGCGATCTCTCTCTTCGGCATGGGCGTCGCCGTCGGCGACGTGAACAACGACGGATTCCCCGACGTCGTCATCACCGGCGTCGACGACATCCGGCTCCTTCTGAACGACGGGAAGGGCCATTTCCGCGACGCGACGAAGGGCTCGGGTCTCGTGGGATCCGGCTGGGGCACATCCGCCGCCTTCGCCGACTTCGACGGCGACGGCGTCCTCGACCTCTTCGTCGGCCAGTACGTCAACTGGACGGTGAAGACGGACATGTACTGCTCGCTGGACGGGAAGACGAAGTCTTACTGCACGCCCGAGCGCTATCCCGGCACGCCCTCGCGCCTGTACAATGGCCTCGGCGGCGGGAAGTTCCGGGACGTCACGAAGGAAGCTGGCCTCGTGAATCCCCTCGGTAAGGCGCTGGGCGTGGCCGTGCGCGACGTCGATGGCGACGGGCGGATCGACCTCGTCGTCGCGAACGACACGTCGCCGAACAATCTGTACCGGAACGAGAAGACCGTGAACGGCATCCCCGTATTCCGCGACGTGGCCGTCGAAGCGGGCGTGGCCGTGGGAGAGGACGGCCGCGCGCGCGGCGCGATGGGCGTCGCCTTCGGGGACACGAAGAACGACGGCGGCACATCCCTCGTGATCGGCAACTTCTCGAACGAAATGTGGTCCGTCTTCGCGGCCGGGCCCAAAGGCGACTTCTTCGTGGACGAATCCATCCAAAGCGGCATCGGGCGGACGTCGCTTCTTCCGCTCACGTTCAGCGTCGCGTTCGCCGACCTCGACCTCGACGGCGTGCTGGACCTCGTGGGCGTGAACGGACACGTCGAAACGTCGGTCCAGGACGTCCAGCCCATGGTGACCTATCGCCAGGCGCCGCTCGTCTATCGCGGCCTCGGCGCCGGCAAGTTCGCCGATGCCTCGTCCCAGGCGGGCGCGGGCTTCCTCTCACCGATCGTCGGGCGTGGGCTGGCCGTGGCCGATCTGGACGGAGACGGCCGGCCCGATCTCGTCGTGACTGAAAACGGCGGCCCGGCTCACGTCTTCCGCAACGTGACAGAGACACCGGCGAAGGCCGTGCGCCTCGTCCTCGCGACGAACGGGAAGAACCGCGGGGCCGTCGGCGCGCGCGTGACCTGCACGATGGGCGGCAAGAAACGCGTGGACGAGGTCTCGGGCGGCGACGGCTACCTGTCCGTCAACGAGCGGACGGTCGTGATCGGACTCGGCGCGGCGCCGAAGCTCGACGCGGTCGACGTCCGCTGGCCCGACGGCACGACGGCCTCGGCGAAGGACCTCGCGCCCGGCCTCTACCGCTGGGTCGAGGGCGGCGCGCCGGAACCAGCGAAGCGCTAGCGCGCGTACAATCGACGAGCAGCATCATGTCGGGACGCACGGCCATCGTCGCGGGCGCCAGCGGGCTCGTGGGCGGGCACTGCCTGCGCCGCCTTCTGGCCAGCGGTCTGCATGAACAGGTCATCGCGTTCGTGCGCGGGCCGCTCAACGTCACGCACAAGCGGCTCCAGCAGCGCACGGTCGATTTCGATCGCCTCTCCCGCATGTCGGCCTTTCCGCGCGGGCAGGACGTGTTCTGCTGCCTCGGCACCACGATGAAGAAGGCCGGCTCCGAGGCGGCGTTCCGGAAGGTCGACTACGAATACGTCGTGCGCCTCGCGGAGACCTCCCTCCGCACCGGAGCGGACCGCTTCTTCCTCGTCAGCGCGGTCGGCGCCGACCCGAAATCACGCGTCTTCTACAGTCGGGTGAAGGGCGAGGCGGAGGACGCGGTCGCGCGGTTGGGATTCTCTGGACTTCACATTTTCCGGCCGTCGCTCCTCGTGGGCAGCCGGCCCGAAAAGCGGCCGGCCGAAGAGCTCGCGATCGCCGCCGCGCGGCTCGTTTCCGGCGTTTTCTTCGGGTCCGCCCGCAAGTACCGGCCGATCAAAGCCGACACCGTCGCCCGCGCGATGATCGTCATCGCACGCGAAGGGTCGCCCGGCAAGCACGTCTACACCTCCGACGAGATGGAGGGGCTCGCGACGCTGCCCTGAGTGCGCCGCTTCCGAGGAAGCCAATGAAGCTCACGACACTGCTTTCGATCCGCCTCCCGCTGTGCCTCGCTCTCGGCCTCGCTACCGCCTCCGCCTCGCGGGCCGCCGAGGAGCCGCTGGACCTCGCCGTCGGCGACCCGGCCCGGCGCGACCGTCACGCCACGGTGACCCTCGACGCGATCGTCGACACGCGGACCGGCGACGTCCTCTCTCCGGACGAGCTCGCCTCGCGCCTCGGAAAGATCCGTCTCCTTCTCGTGGGAGAGGGACATACCAGCATCGAGTCCCACCGCGTGGAGCGCCGGATCCTGGAGGCGCTCGTCTCGGCCGGTCGAGAGGTGCGTGTCGGCCTCGAGATGTACCCGTACACGGAGCAGGCGTGGCTCGACCGCTGGTCGAAGGGGCAGCTCACCGAGGACGGTTTTCTCGCCTTGTCGCGCTGGTACCGCAACTGGGGCTACAACTGGGGCTACTACCGCGACATCTTCCTGTTCGCGAGGGACAGGGGCCTTCCCCTCGCGGGCGTGAATACGCCACGGGACGTCGTCTCCGCGGTGCGCAAGAAGGGGTTCACGAACCTGACACCAGAGGAGGCGGCCCACGTGCCGGTGCGCGTCGACACGGACAGCGCCGAGCATCGCAAACTCTTCAAGGCATTCTTCGACGCCGACGCCGGCCTGCACGGCGGCCTCACGGAAGAGGCGCTCGACGGGATGTTCCGCGCGCAATGCACGTGGGACGCCACGATGGCTTTCAATGCCGCAAAAGCCCTCGAGGCCGGCGTGAGGACCGGAGACCTCCTGCTCGCGTTCGACGGGCTCCCGGTGCCCGACAAGGAGGCGCTCGCGATTCTGCTCGCCGCGAAGCGCTGGGGCGACCGGGTGACGCTCGACGTGCGCCGCGGCGGCCAGCCCGTCACGCTGACCGCCCGGCTCCGACGCGCGCTTCCCTTGCCGCTGGCGACCGCTGCCCCTCTTCCTTTCTAAGAAATCCCCTCTTACCTTCTCAGAAATCCCCTCTTTTCTTCGAGCTTCCCGTCGCGCAGGGAGTAGAGGCGGTCGGCGGCGACGGCCTCGAAGCGCGCGGCGGGCGCCGTCTTTCCGGGCGGGATGACTTCCACCGCGGCCGAAGCCGCCTCGCCCAGCCCGAAGTGCAGCGGCACCCACGCCCCCGAGGCGTAGGAGGGCCGGAGGATGAACTCCTGCACCTGGCGG